>ERZ1026898.151-NODE-151-length-46725-cov-25.150611_pt1 | contig 46725 bp, 30 predicted proteins | sample MGYA00380178_ERZ1026898 | MGnify/ENA primary metagenome ERZ1026898 (study PRJEB33269, sample SAMEA4719814) | human gut metagenome | biome: human-associated habitat; feature: organic feature; material: feces | place: Cameroon | collected 2013-10 ...
GAACTACCTTGTCAAACCGGTCAACTGATGCAACTAATTTTTTACACATTACTAATATCCTATACTTCCAAATCTTTAAGATAGTCGAACTGCTGTCCACTTTATCCAACTGCCTGATAATATCATTTGCGGTATCGTGGTCTCCTATGACATCAGAAGCATAGGCATAGACACCATAATCGCTTATAGAAGGTATTACGCCGTATTCCCCAGTCGCCTTTCTAAACAAGTCAATGGATTCGTGAGGGTCAGAACCTGGTTTGAAGATGTTGTTCCACGCAAGATTCAATAATTGTCCTGAATAAATTGAGGTGTCACGGACTGGTTGCGAGAAGAAAATAGAATAAAGGCTGTCGGCCTTAGTCCAGTCCCGAATGTTCGAATAGCGATTTGCCAACAATCCAGTAGTATTCCACAGCCTGAAAGAGTCCTTGGCCTGAGCAAAATAATCGCAGGCCTCCTTACAATATGAAATGCTCTCAGTATTATTATTGTTCCACAAATAGACATCAGAAATGGAGGAACTGATGATTCCCTTGAACACGAGATTGTCCGAATGGGATGAATATTCCTTCGCACGGATATAACTCGCTATCGCTGATTCCGGATCTCCCGCGTCATACTGCGCCGTCCCAAGATAAAAATACATCTTCATCTTATCATCATTGGAACCGTGGCGATCATAATAGCCCGCAGCAGGTTTGATGATACGCAGATCAGGGATGTCTCTATGATTTCTGGCCAACGCCATCGTGTAAAGCAGCGAGTACCTCGCACGCTGCGCTTTGGTCTTAAGACTCAGCGTGTCAATCGATTCCAATGCAGCCAAAGCGCTGTCAGGCCTTATCCACATAACGTCCTCGGCGGAGTCCATAATCAGCCCTGCCTCCCTGTTCCAGCAGGAGGAGAATGCCATCGCGGCGACCGCCGCCGCAACCAGTCTAATGAATATTCTGAATAGTCTCACGACACCGATAAGCGCCCCCTAATGAGCGATTACCGCACAAAAATAATCATTTTTCTATTGAGAGTATTCACGCCATTAGAGGAAACACCATCAAAGAGCCACCGTTGCTGGCCTCTCCAATGATCGACCGCAAGTCCTCACCCACATCAAATGAGATCCTCTCCGGTCTCTCCTGCTGACTTTAGATATTCAATATTGTACTCCCGGATATGATCTTCCTCATCGACCGTCAATAAGGATCCGGTCTTACAGTCGATGTCATATTTGGTAATATTCGAAGGCAATGGTATACGGAACAATGGGCGTCCATCCCAGGAGTAGCCGTGGATTTCCTTTGTCGTCCCACTCACACGTTCATCGGTGTACATAACAGAGAAGTAACTATCATTCAATGACAGACCTGTATGATAAGTGCATAATTGAGGCGACTGCTTTTCAAGGACACGGATGTCAGGCATAGTCTTTCCATAGCACAATGAGTAACCGCCATCGCCATCAACAGGATACACCTGAACAAGATTCAACAGACTCATCGCCTCAACAATCAAATGCCGGGAGTTGTCATAACCAACTATTCCTGTGAACAAATTAATATTATAGCCATCATTATTGCCTATCTGACAGGAGTTTAACTTGAGCATTGGCTGGCTCATACTTTCTGTTCCTTCGACATCCTGGACATAACGTTCCAAACAAGTGCCATTCTGAACCATCCGCTTCATAAAGCAACGGGATTCGTCAAGAGGCAGCGCCGTGAAGAGTTCCTCATCGCTTTTAAACTCACGTTCTTTTAAAACAAGATCTTCCTGACTTTGACAGCCTAAAAATTCCGTTTTTCTTACGTTCTGATAATCAATATATTGTAAAAAGCGCGGATTTTTCAGGGTGAATCGCATCACCTTTTCGTGCCTTTGAAAGAAGCTTCGTACATAGGTGTAAACAAGTAGGGTGAATCATTGCCAAAGTCAGGAACGGGATTCGTCAAGAGGCAGCGCCGTGAAGAGTTCCTCATCGCTTTTAAACTCACGTTCTTTTAAAACAAGATCTTTATTCTTAATGGACTCTGAAAGATTCACCTCTACAAGACGGTCAGAGTACCGGTCCACAAAACGCATCATATATGAGCCAGCTTCGTTATTCAGGCTCAGAGAACTTCCGAATAATGGAAATAACAATTCTTTCGGTCCTCGTCCTTTTGTGAAAAAGTCGCCTTTGTGCTCCAGGCAATGGCGATCATACAAGTGAAGCAACCGATCCGTCCCCAAAGTCGTGACAACCAACAAAGTGTCGCAATAACGCACCCCGATAATCCCCATTAAGCCAAGATCTATTTCCTTTGGCTTGAGTCCGGAAAGAGAAATCTCATAGAAATCACTTTCCCCTACTGTGACAACCTTTTCCAACGAAGGGCAGTATGAATCACTACAACCGGTGGCCAATAGTAATATGGCCAACATAATAGCATAAATTGTTCTCATTTGTATTATCAAATTACAAGTTTTCTTTGAGTGCATCTATTTACGGCCTTCCATCGCCCAAGCTCAATTTCCACAAATGTCGGTTTTATTCTTCCACAAACATCGGAAAAATATTCCCACAAACTCCGGTTTTTCGCAGCGTCGCATCCTTCCTCTCCATACTCATAAGTAACATCTCCACACTGCAGGATAGCCACAAGGCAAAGCTTAAAGCGAACAACTCAGCATCTCTAACAGACTATTCATTAAATAGTTTAATTACTATATCGTCATTTATTTCAACTTGTACAACACCAAAATCGGATTCGACTCTTCCGTCACATCCGGAACCAATGTCCGCAACTCGTCGTAATAAAACGGGTGGTGCTTACTTGGATAAATAGGATATACCAATTCATCGTTGGTTGTCACGCACAAGAGAGACGAAAAATCCACAAGCAAATCCGATCTATTCAAGTAAGAGAATACCTCGACCTTTGATGTCTCAAGGTCCAAAACACCATAATATTCAGTGACATATTTATTCTGGACAGTTGATGAGAACCGGAAAAAGCAATACTTGTCAGACAGCCTGATATTATTCAAACCTCCCAAATAAGAGCCTGAACCAATTAACGTCTCATATTCCTCCGGGGACATATTCATTATTTTTGAATATGGTAATGTCCGCTCTCCGAAATCAAATTCAATGCAAGGACGAGCTTCCGTTCCATCCAATGAATACAGGACGTTTGATAGAGGGAAGTAGAAATATTCCTTCCCGGCCCAAGAGGTGAAGCCAGAACTTAAAGACACCGGGAAAGTCTCTTTTGTCGCGAAAAAGCCTTTCACAAGATGATCCATTTCTTCATTTACAAGAATAAGGCTGTTATTATCAGGATTCTTAAGGTAGGAGTAATAAAGCCAGAAGCCGTCCTTTGTCTTTGCGAAGACGTTCGAGCTGAAACCTGTCGCAACCTCTTTCAAGAAGTCACCGGCCAGGTCATATTCAAGCATCACCTGCTTGATCCTATCCCAAATCCAGACTGTTCCATTTTCCTTGTCAAAGCACATATCATCAAGCGAGACATATTCTTTTGGTCCATTGCCCAGACGTCCTATCCTGCGGATATATTTGCCATCAGTTCCAAACAGCCATACTGCGCGCATCCGTTTGTCCAGAATCACTATGTGGCTGTCATCCATCTCAAGTTTGTCAATCTCGCCGACGAGTGCGTCGCCAACAGTCTCAAGAGGAATGACTTTTTCGAGATCAGCCATTTGACCGACATCGAAACATTTATTGGATTCCGAGACATCGACTTTCGCAACGATTTCAGCATTAGTCGCAGCCTTTTGCCGACCTTCCCTACAGGACGGCAGCATAACAATCATAATTAGAATCGCTGATAGTGATAGTGTCTTTAATTCGTTCAGTTTCATATAGTGTATGATTTTGTGCTACAAAGTTCGGTAGAAAAGTCGGTTATACAATGGAAAATAGTTTCACTTTTGACAAATATAATTCCTTAATACTTAATTAGTTAAAAGTGGGTTGAAATTCACTTTCTTATTTAAGCCAATTAAAGCACTAATTATCGATTACTTAGCCAAACAAATAACGCATCGCAATCAGGTGTGTAAATCTGTTCGCACCTGGAAGAGCAATTCATTAGCTATCAAAAGGATAAAGTTCCAGGTATGCGCAGTTTTTCACACCTGGAAGTCATTAACGCCAATAAAACGCCCGGTAGCGAAGCTGTCGACTCTCAGGTAAGCGAATCCGCCCGCACCTGGAACGCCAACTCAATCATTGTCAAGCAGATGAAGTTCCAGGTGTGCGACGTCTTTTAGGACAACCAGCGCAAGAATTCCACAAATGTCGGTTTTATTTTTCCACAAATATCGGAAAAATATTCCCACAAATTCCGGCTTTTTAGTATTTTTGTATTCCAAAGTACAGGATATGAACAACTACAAAAACAGAATAGCAGACTCTGTCCTCGCAAGAAAACTTGCCGGCAAGGGAGCCGTTCTCATTGAAGGGCCAAAATGGTGCGGCAAGACAACAACCGCCGAGCAACAAGCCCAAAGCATAATCTATTTGGATGATCCGGCAACCATAAAGGAGAATCTTCTCAAAGCCGAACTCGCTCCACAGGAACTTCTTGAAGGCGAACACCCTCGTCTGCTTGACGAATGGCAAATCGCGCCCCAACTTTGGGACACAATTCGTTTTGATGTAGACCATAGAAAGGGCAACGGACACTATATCCTTACCGGGTCGTCAGTTCCTGTTGAAGATGAAGAGAGCAAGAATATACGACACTCTGGAACCGGACGTTATGGTTGGGTAAAAATGCGTCCAATGGCTCTCTATGAATCCGGAGAATCCAATGGTGCCATCAGTTTGAAGAACCTCTTCAACACTCCGGAGAAGATATATGCCAAAAGCAGCCTCACACGAGAAGATCTTGCATTTGTCCTCTGCCGTGGAGGATGGCCTGCCGCCATAGACCTAAAAGGAGACATCGCATTGGATCAGGCTTTCGACTACGTTGACTCCGTCGCAAAAAAGGATATGAATCGAGTGGTGGACAAAGTAAGACGTAACCCGGAGCGTGTGCGGCAGTTGATGCGTTCCTACGCCAGAAACATAGCCTCACAGGTCTCATACGAGACTATATCCGCCGATATGCAGGCCAATGAGCCAAAGGGGCTGGACGCGGAGACGGTCTCAGCCTATATTGAAGCATTGCGGAAACTCTTTGTAATTGAGGAATCCAAGGCTTGGAATCCAAATCTCCGTTCCAAGACTGCCATCCGCACAACCAACACCCGGTACTACACAGATCCATCAATCGGAACCGCCGCGTTAGGTATCGGTCCCGGAGACCTGCTGTCGGATTTCAACACTTTCGGCCTCCACTTTGAGGGATTGGCCGTACGTGACCTAAGGACCTATGCGTCCGGCCTTCTTGGAGATGTCTATCACTATCGTGATTCGGAAGGACTGGAGTGCGATGCCATAGTACATCTACGTGATGGCAGCTATGGTCTAATCGAAATCAAGATAGGTGGTGAAAGACTAATCAACGAAGGTGCGGAAACACTCATCAAACTCCATAACAAGATTGACATTACGAAAATGAAGAGTCCCTCCTTCCTGATGGTTCTAATAGGCATTGGAGAGGTGGCATACCGACGTGAGGATGGGGTCTATGTGGTTCCGATAGGGTGCTTGAAGGACTAAAAAAGATTGGCAGAGATAAAGCTACCGACTCCCAGGTGCGTGATTCCGCCCTCTTTTGAAGAGCCAACTCAATCATTGTCAAGTGGGCGCGGTTATTTACAAAACGCTTTCAGCCACATAACGTGCCTACGCCCACAAAGGCCGGATCGGGCTGAAAAACTCGAAGCCTATTATACAAGATTTTCACGGCAATGGGCATTCTGGGTGCTTCTGACCGACTTTGGGCTGAAAGTGTTTAGTAAATTCGCTACGACAGCGCCAATAGACAATACATTAATATTACCGCAAGTGATAGATTATCAGACACGGATTGCCTTCTTCCGGCAAGGCGGTCAGTGACGAAACAAAGTCCGGTGCTGTTTCACTTAATTTAGGGCTTATTTCCGACAGATTATATTTGTCCACAAAATCACCCGGAAGGTACAAGCCTATGAGAGTGTCGTCGGAGGAAGCGGCAACGATGCTCATAAGCGGCACACCGTCATAACTTTCACAGAATCCTTGTCTTAGTGGTCTGCCGAGATTCGATTCCTTGTCAATCAGAAAATATACATTATTGTACGTGACGAGAAGCAGATGTTTTTCCGTCTCAAAAACGGAAACGAAGCCTGGGAAATAACCGTCTTTTGACAATTCGGCATAAGTGGTGGCGATAGAGAATATGTTGTGGTTCTCGATATACTTGTCATCAACAAGTTTCTTTGACTGCCCAACGGACAGGAGAGGAACGACGGCATCCTGTTCATCAAGAGTATAGACAGTGTCGTCGAACGGCTTAAGAATAACAACCCTTCCACTTCCGCCAATCGGGTTCTTGCCGGTCGGCTCCGCGATGTTCTCCGAGATCATAGGAAATTCCACAAGCGTGGCAATGCCCTTGTCGGTCAATGACAACACGCGATATATGTCATTATTATTGTTATAGATACAGTTATTGACAAGCACACGCCCTCCTCCCAAAGACACAGCATCATTAATGAAACCCAAAGCCCGCTTAGGGAAAGACACAGACGTGACGAAGCCACCATCCTGTTCATAAACCAGAACCTCGTCTTGGCTGCCATCGAATATCAAGACCCTGCCATCCGCATCTGTGGCAAAATTGTCTATTCGGAGATATTCAGACGCGGCACGGCCGCTCAAGCCTATTCTATTCAGGAACTTTCCATTCTGGTCAAACCTGGCTATCAAGTTGTTATAATTATCAAAGACAATATATACCGAATCAGACTTTACGATCTTCTTGATGCCCGTCAGGACACACTTGTCGGTCTGCTCAAGCGGCACGATCTCATAGCTGTCCACAACCGCCGGATATATGTCGGAGGTCGTCTCATACCCATCGACAACAACACCCGACTTCTGATGGACCGGATTAGCGCATCCACCCAAAAGAACGGCAACACTCAAAGAAATAAAGGCAAATGCCGATGCTGTGGTTATGTGATTAATGTTCATCGTAATATTAATTTTCCGTGGACGCGGTTGCGCATCCACGGAAGGATATCAATGTCTTGTCGCAGGGAGACGAAACCCTGAAACATATTTTAGAAGACGAAACCAACGCCTACGTAGAAGGTGTTTCTGTGAACTTTGAGGTTATCCCAACCTTCGTGCTCCTTGTTGTTGTCCTTGATGCACTTTGTGAGACCGAGGTCGTAACCGGCACGGATCATAACTGCGTCAACTATGACGGCAGAAACGCCAAATCCCCACTGAGCGTCAATTCCCTTGAGTCCAGGATAGGTAACACCCTTGCTGAACATATTACCGCCTATTCCAAGATTGAAGCGTGGACCTGTAAATGCGGAGAAACTGAAATTTGAATCAAACGGGAGGGTGTATTTGATGTTTACAGGGATGCGGATGTAGTTGGCGCGATAAGCCTTTGACTCAGAAGTGAAAGCCATTGTGCGATCCTTGCCATAGTGCATAAAATAGAGACCAGGCTCAACAGTAAGGCCATCGATTGTTGAGAACGCATAGTCGTAGTTAACACCAAAATAGAATCCTGGCACGCTGCCGTCCATCACATACTTGGCATCCGATCCGGACAGGCTGAAGGATGTGAATCCGCCGGCGGCCGTCCATTTCTGGGCCGAGGCGTTGGTTCCGAGAAGCAGCATCGAGGCTGCAAGCACGATTGTAAAAAACTTTTTCATATTCGTAATGCTTTTACTGTTTTCAATCCGAAATCAAAGATATGTTTATTTATTCATTTATGAAAAAACAGACACTTCGACAAGCTCAGCGACCGGAAAACTTGGTCGCTGAGCCTGCCGAAGCGTTCTTTTCGAGAATTACTTATTTAATCTCAGGAAGTCCGAGATCTTTGAAGGTGCGCGGAGCCGGGGTCTTAGGGAGCGGCTTGCGATCCTTGATCTGTTGGAGAGCGGTCTCTATGGCCTTGTTAAGCTGCTGATCCTCACCGGCATATTCCTTGATTGGGTCATTGTCAAGCAGGATGTCAGGATCGACTCCGTGGTTCTCTACGATCCACTGTCCAGTCTTCGCGTCGTAATTCGTGAAGAACGGCACGCGCACGTCGGTTCCGTCCATATAAGGCAGTGAGCCGCTGATGCCCACGATGCCGCCCCAGGTTCTCGTTCCGATCACGGTTCCGAGGTTGTTGGCCTTGAAGCTCCACGGGAAGAGGTCGCCGTCCGAGGCTGAATATTTATTGATAAGCAGCACCTTAGGACCGGTGTGAGTTCCTTCCGGAATGGTTCCGTTCTGATTGGAGTTCCTGTACATCGTCATCCTGTAAACCTTGCGGAGAAGCCTCTCGATGACCATCGGGGAGATGTTTCCGCCACCATTGGCACGGTCGTCGATGATGAGGGCCTCCTTGTCCAGTTGTGGATAGTACCAGCGGGCGAACTCGTTCAATCCCTCTGGGCCCATGTCTGGAATATAGATGTAGCCGACCTTGCCTCCGGACTTTTCCTCAACGGTGCGGATGTTCTTCATCACCCACTCGTAGTGCTCAAGAGGATACTCATCGGAAATAGGTTTGACTACGACCTTGCGTCCGCCCTCGGCAGCCGACTTGTTGACAGTCAGCTCGATGAGCTTGTCCGCCTTGCCGACAAGGAGTCTATAGATGTTGTCAACGTCCTTGAGCGACTGTCCGTCAATGGCTGTGATGAAATCTCCCTCGGAAATATTCATTCCAGGTTCGGTCAACGGGGAGCGGAGTTCGTTTCTATAGACAGCGCCTGAGTAGATGTGGTCAATCTTGAAATAGCCGCTCTTGTCCTTGCTCATCTTGGCTCCGAGAAGCCCCATCGGAACGCGCTCTGGCTTAGGATAATCTCCCGGATTGACGTAGGCGTGGCCACTGGCGACCTCGCCGATCATCCCACCGATCACATAGTTGAGATCAAGGCGGGTCTTTACGTAAGGCAGAAGGGCGGCGTACTTTTCCTTGACTGCATTCCAGTCGCGGCCGTGCATATTCTCAAGATAGTAGCCGTCGCGGAAGGCTCTCCAAACCTCGTCGAAGATCTGCGGCCACTCCTGAGCATAGTCAACGGTCGTGTACATATTGTCAAGATCGATGGCCTCGCCGCCGCCGACTTTCGCAGACGGGAAGTTAACGGCTGTCCACTTGCCCTTGGCTGTCGAGAGAGCCTTCTTGTCTCCAGGGCGGTAGATGACCATTCCTTCAGAACACTGCTCGGACTTACCAGTCTCGAAATCAAGCACCTGAGTGCCACGGCCATCCCTGTACCAAAGTTTCTTACCGTCACAGAAATATGAGCGTGAACCTCCAACAGGAAGTTTTATGGTTCTGTCAACCAAGCCGTTGATGTCGATTTTCACATCAATAGACTTCTTGTCAGAAGTGGCCTTGCCAGCATCCTTGGCGGCCTTTTTGTCTTTGGAAGCTTCCGCAGGAACCGCTTCATCCTTCTTATCTTCGGAAATATTCACAGACTCGCTGTCTGTCGGAAGCAGCGGCGAAGGCGTACCGGCCGCAAGCATCGTCATATAAACACCACTCCTATCGGTATAGGCGTAGTTCCATTCGATCCAGCTGTAGATCGGACGAAAATCCCTGTCAGATGTGAATATCAAGTATTTACCATCGGTAGAGAATGTCGGTGAGCTGGAATCATACCATTTCTCCGTGACAGGATATTCCTTGGCGGAAGCAAGGTTATAGACATAGACCACGCTCATCTTGTTCGGGGCAGGGCGGCTGTAGGTAAGCCACTTGCTGTCAGGGGAATATTCAACATCCCTGAACTCCTGTTCCGGGTTCTGAAGCACCGTCCGCTTGGTCTTGGCGATCGGATCGACCTCAACGATGCGGTTCTTGCGGTCGGTGTAAAGGATGTGCTTGCTGTCAGGACTCCATTGAAGGTCACGGATGTAGGTGTCGTTGTCCTTGGTGACCTGGACAGGCTCGCCACCGGCGGCGACATCGTAGAGGTAAACCTCAGTCTCCCCCGTTCCGTCACCAATGAAGGCGATGTACTTTCCGTCAGGACTCCAGTCAGCACTGCGCTCGTTCGAGCCTGGGGTCTTGGTGATGTTTCTTGTGATTCCCTTTCCGACAGGCACATCGAAGACCTCTCCGCGGGCTGTGATGGCCATTCTCTTGCCATCTGGGGAAAGGCTGAACGACGAGCGGCCTTTCTTACCGACATTCATCCTTTCGGCACGGGCATAGACAAGGTCGGAGCCAAGGGTGATGTGGATCTGCTCCGCGGCCTTTGTGGCAGGATCCAGTTTATAGAGGTAGCCACCTTTCTCAAACACAACGAGTTTGCCGTTCGTACTCGGGAACTTGACATCGTAGTCATCGAAGGATGTCACCTTGGCCGTTGACTTGGTATTCGTGTTGTAAACGAAAAGGTTCATCGTCATATCACGATCAGAGGCGAAATAAATCTCGTCGCCTACCCACATCGGGAATATGTCCTGCGCCGGGTTGTCGGTGATCTTCTCCACCTTCTTGCCGTCATAGACCCATATCTCGTCGGCCATTCCGCCACGGTAATATTTCCAGGTTCTGAACTCTCTCATCACACGGTTGTAGGCAAGTTTCTTTCCGTCAGGGGAATACGAGCAGAAGCCTCCTTCCGGAAGCGGAATCTCCTTAGGCATTCCGCCGTTCACAGAGACCGTCCAGAGCTTGCCGGAAAAACCGTCGCCCGTGCGGTTTCTGAATATGATGTTCTTTCCGTCAGGGGTCCATCCCATCACGATGTTGTTAGGTCCCATCCTGTCACCAAGGTCGTCACGCCCGTTGGTAGCCGTGTAGGTCAGACGTACAGGCTCACCGCCTTTCGCAGGGATAATGTAAACTTCACGATTGCCGTCATATTCCCCGGTGAAGGCGATTGTCTTGCCGTCCGGCGAGTAGTGGGCGAACATCTCGTAGCCGATGTGCGAGGTCAGACGACGCGCCTCGCCACCTGTCAGCGGTGCCGTGAACAAATCTCCGGCGTAAGAAAACACCACATCCGTCCCGTTCGTCGCCGGGAACCTCAACAGTCTCGCCTCATCGGTCACTTCGGCAGGCTCAGCGACCGCCCAAAGCGCCATCCCTCCCAACAGGAGAGTCAAAAAGATTTTCCTCATAATTATATATATTATTGAATATCAAGTATTCAGCATAAACCAAAAACTAAGTTTGGAAATACGCTCCAAGATAGCAAAAATTATTCTGCCAAAATTATTTTAGCAGAATAATTTTAATGGAATAAAAAACATATCCTCTTACGGCAGAAAACGTCTTTTCCAACCAGATCATATTCAGAAGGTCCGGTACTGGGTTTTCAGCCAAAGGTGAAACATCGGATCCTGAATGAAGACACGTTTCCCTTCCACATCTATTATGTCCCTCTTTCTCAATGCGTCTCTTATGATGCGCACATTCCCGTTTGTCCCCAGTTTGTAACGAGATAAGGTTTCGGTGGAACTGAAGTGCTCTACACCATCAGCGACCGCACACAAATAGTTGCGTTGTTTCTCGGTCAGGGAATCCATTGTGTTCAGGAATTGAAGGTTCAAGGAGTCCATTATGCTTTCCAGAGCGGAATCAACAACACTTTCGGAGCAACTCACTGTGCTTCGGAGCCAACATGCCTGCGCGAGTTGCTGCACATAGTACGAGTGGTTGTCAACCCTCTCAGCCAGATATGATGCCACATCAGGGCTTATCGACTTACCTGTCTTTGAAAATCGGCGAACTATATAATCACACCAGTCCTTATTGGAAATCTTGGGGAGAAAAAGGATGTCACCGAATCTGTAGAAAGGGCTGTTGTATTCCCCGAAAATATTCAGCATCATGTGCTTTTTGCTTCCATAAAGGACATACGCCACATCGGATTGCTCCTGCCAATGGTTGCGAAGAATCTTCTGAAACCTGACAGAGTCCGCGAACTCTCCTATCTGTTGGAACTCGTCTATACAGACAATGATCTTTTTCCCTTTCTTGATGGCGATTCTTTGCGGCAGATCAAGAATATCCTCACCAATGGGGTTGGATTTCACATCCAGCCCGAATGATAGCTCGTAATGTCCTGCCGGGTCAGACACCGCGATCTTAGGAAGAAGTGATGAGATAAATTCCTTTGCGTTTGTCATCATGTTCTCCAATGTCGATGAGACCTGCGACATAATGCTCTTTGCGTAAGCCTGATAAAATTCCTGCTCATCACCGCATTTGAAGATATTCATCCTTATAAACAAGCGGTCTTTTCCGCTCGCCTCGGCTATTCCGATGGCTTTGGACACCAAGGAAGATTTTCCCCATCTCCTTGGGGAAATTATCGCCGTGTTTGTCAGTGAGCCGATGTTCGCCAAAAGCTTGGCTGTCTCTTTCTCCCTGTCGGTAAAGTCCTCGGCCGCGACAATTTTACCATATACAAAAGGAACGTCCATCAGATTCGTTTTCGCAAATATAGGTGGTTTCTACAAATTATACAATTTTATTTCATACAATTTTATTTCATATAAATTTATATCAAACCGTTGTCGGTAAAATACATTGGCAATGCACTTAAGGGCAGAAAAATAAAACGACGGATTTTGGTAACGTGCAAAATCCGTCGTTTTCGTTTTTTCTGCCCTTCTATCAGCGGTTGTATAATGCATTATCGGCACTTCGACAAGCTCAGAGAACGACGGAACAGTTTTCAATCATCGGGACAGAAGAAGGACATTCCCTTTTTGAGAATTTTGGTAACGTGCAAAATTTCAAAAAGGGAATGTCCTTCTTCAAAACTACCAGTCTATTATTCTGTCAGTCCACGGGCACGGAGAAGGGCTCCCGGATCCGGCTGCGCGCCACGGAAGGAAAGGTAGAGGGTCATCGGCTCCTCGCTGCCACCCTTCTCAAGGAAAGTCTGACGGAACTTCATCGCAACCTCAGGATTGTATATTCCCTGCTGCTGGAAGTACTCGAAGGCATCCTTGTCCAGAACCTCGGCCCAGAGGTAGCTATAGTAACCAGCGCTGTAGCCACTGTTGAAGATGTGGTTGAAATAGGTGGTGCGGTAGCGAGGGATGATCTCGTCGATGAGACCCATCTCCTTGCAGACCTTCTTCTCGAACTCAGCCACGTTGGCGGCCTGGTCACCCTCGGAAAGCTTCGCGAGATCCTCCTCGGTAAGCTCGTGCCACTTCATATCCAGAATTGACGCGGCGCAAAGCTCAGAGGTCATAAAGCCCTGGTTGAACTTCCTGGCGTTGTTGATCTTGGCGACGAGGGAGTCTGGAATTACCTCACCGGTCTCGTAATGCTTGGCATATTCAGCGAGAATCTCCGGCTGGAAAGCCCAGTTCTCGTTGAACTGAGAGAATGTCTCCACGAAGTCACGAGCGACATTGGTTCCGCTGACGGAAGGATAGTGGCACTTTGTGAGAAGTCCGTGAAGGGCGTGGCCAAACTCGTGGAACACTGTCTCGACCTCGTCAATGGTGAAGAGGGCCGGGAGTGTCTCGGTCGGAGCGGTCATATTCCCGACATTGATGATGATCGGACGAACGTCATTACCATCAGCGTCAACATATTGCTCACGGAAATTCGTCATCCACGCACCGCCTCTCTTCGAAGCGCGTGGGAAGTAGTCGGTCGTGAATATTCCAAGAAGGCTTCCGTCCGCATCAGTAACCTTGAAAGCCTCGACGGCAGGGTTGTAGAGCGGCACGTCCTTCAACGGCTCCACATTGATGCCATAGAGCTTGTGGGCGGCGAAGAATATTCCATCGCGGACATTCTCCATCCGGAAATATGGTTTCGTCAGATTCTCGTCCAACGAATATTTACGCGCGCGAACCTTCTCGGCATAGTAGAACCAGTCCCAAGACTCGATCTTGGAGCCCGCTGCCACCTTGCCGGCCTGAATATCCTCGTCCATAACCTTCTGCATATCAGCGATCTCTTCCTTGGCCTTGCTGACGGCGGGGCCGATGATCTTGTCAAGGAAAGCGTCCACGGTCCCAGGATCGTGGGCCATCTTGTTGTCCAGCTGGTAGGCTGCAAAGTTGTCGAAGCCAAGCAGTTTTGCCCTCTCGGCGCGGAGTTTCAGAATCTCAAGGCAGAGAGCCTTGTTGTCATATTCATTGCCATTGTTTCCTCTTGATGAATAGGCCTTGAACATCTCCTCGCGGCGGCTTCTGTCCTCGCAGGAGGTCATTTCGGAGGTGTAAGATGAGACAGGGACTCCGAACTTCTCCTTGAAGGCGTTGTTCTCCGCGAGCAGGTTCGTGCCGAATTTCTGCTGGGCGGCGGCGATCTTCTGGTTGATCTCCTTCAGCCTTGCCTGAGCGGCCTCGTCAAGGTCCACACCGTTGCGGGTGAAACTCTGGTAAAGTTTCTTGAGGACCATCTGCTGCTCCCTCGTAAGTCCGCTCTGATCAGCCTCATAGACGGCCTTCACACGCCCAAAGAACGCCTTGTTCATCGAGATGTTGTCCTCGTGTTCGGTCATCAGCGCGGTGGCCTCCTCGACAACCTTGTTCATCTCGTCGCTGCCCTCCGTCTCCTGAAGGTTGAACAGCACAGCCGATGTCTTTGTCAAAGTCTTGCCGGACAGCTCGTAAGCCGCGATGGTGTTCTCGAATGTCGGTGCCTCCTGATTATTCAGGATAGCCTCCAATTCCTTGTTCTGCTCCTCTATCCCGGCCTTGATGGCAGGAATGTAGTCGGTAAGCTGAATCTTCTCGAACGGCGGAATGCCGTAAGGAGTGTCCCATTCCTCAAGGAACGGATTGTTCTTTGTCTGTGTGCAGGCTGCCATCATAGCGATCGCTCCTAATGCTAAGATTGTTTTTTTCATAATATGGCTTTATTATTCTACTTTTTCAACGCCGTCAAGGTCGATGAGGGTGAACTGTGCGGCATCTTTATAGATGGTCAGGATGCCCTTGACATTTATCTTGGTTTTGCCGTCAAGGATGGCCGGATCGATCTGAGTGTCGGCGAAGCGGGAGTAGCCGCTGGTGCGGATCTGCACATCCTTTCCACCCATCTTGAAGTACTGGCTCACTGAATATGCGGCAGCGTTCTTCAGCAAGGTCTCCTTCAGTTGCGGAACGGTCTTGCCGGTGTTTGTGGCACCGGAATCGAACACTCCGGAATTCAGGTAGTTCTTGAACCCTTCCTTAGACATCGCCCAGGTCGTCACGCCCCAAGTCTGGTCCGAGAAGAAAATCCTGTTATCATTGTCTTTCTTGTCCTTGTTCTGATCCACATAGACGAGGCAGAAGATCTCTTTGCCGTAGGTCAGGCCGTCAAGCTCGACATAGCAGCCAAGATTCTCCTCCTTCAGAAGATCAGCGGCCGCGACTTTCTTAGGCTGGAGCGGAGCGTCAATCTTGCCTCTGAATATGTGAGTGTCGATAATGTACTGAACCTCAAGGTAAGAGGTCTCATATTCACCGGTCGGATCGGCATAGCCAAGCTGGATCATTCCGTAGTAGGCTCCGATGGTGAGACCGCTGCACTTGACATAGACCCATTGGCCGAGTTTGTAGTCATTGTAAAGGGCGTTCTTGCCGATCTTCAGTTCGATGCCGCCGGTGGCGTCCTGGATGTAAAGACTCTTGTAGATGTTGCCGCTGCGGTCCTCGGAAACGACCTGCCCTCCGATAAGGATGTCCTTGTCAATCTTGACGGGAGCGTTCTTGTACAGAGCCTTGAGCTCGGCGATGGTCGTGTTCGGAGTCATCGTCACAGGTTCGTACACATCAGCCTTGCCGTAATCCGTGGTGAAGACCTGATCCCACTCCTCGCAGGAGGTGAGGGCGAATATGGCGGCGATCAGCGCGAAATATATTCTTTTCATACCTTAGAATCTGAAATAAATGTTCAACATATAGTTGATTCCACTCATATAGAAGTACTTGGAATCAAACCTGTAGAATCTCTCCTTGCTGACGGTGTTGTCCACAAGACGGGTCTGCTCGTAGCCGCCGGTGCGCACGTCCTTGTTGTTCAGGAGGTTCTTCACCTGAAGCGAGAAGCCGAGCTGGTACTTTCTCTGAATATACCAGGACTTGCCCACGCTGGCGTTCACCAGCATAAAGTTCTTGAACTTCTCCTGAGCGGCCATATATTCAATCTCCTGCGCGGTCACCTGACCGTCAGGCCCGGCTGTGGCCATGTCCGTCCTGTAGAGAGGGTTCATGTCCAGATAGGAGTTCCCGAAGAAATCGACATCAGCGTCGATGAACCAATAGTTCTTGTTCCACGCGAGGCCGAGGCTGGCGGCGAACTGAGGAGTGCTCGGAACATAGTGATCTTGAAAATGGTCTACGATGGTGTTGCCGTCAGCATCTAACATATAAGAGCCGTCATCGTTCTTCTTGTGTACAGGGTGGCTCTTCCAGTAAGGGATGACGACACCGTAGGTGCCGGCGACATATTCAGCGCTGTTGTCGAAGGTCTGGTACATCGTAGGGTTGGAGGTGTAGATGTACTGGCCGTAGGTGAACACTCCCTGAAGGGAAAGGTTCGGTACCGGGGTCGGCACCTTGAAGCCGAGCTCGACTCCGACGTGCCTCTCGTCGATTCCGGACATCGCGAAGTTGGTGAACGAGTTCTGCGAGTCATCGTAGAAGCTCATCACGTCCGTCTGATCCTTGATGGAGGTGTAGAATCCGGTGACGCGCACATCGTAGCCGGAATTGCTGTAGGCGTAGTTGATGTCAGCTGTCAAGGTCTTGATTGTCTTGAGGTCCGGCATAATGGTGTTCCTCGTCCTCGGAGAGATGAACGCCTGATTGAATGTCGGAGCATCGGTGATGTAGGCGGCATCGGCGTAGATCCTGTGGCCGCCGCGGATGAAATAGCTGAGATTCAACTTGCCAGAACCGGTGAGGAAATCCTTCTTGTCGGACTCTCCCTTAGATGTGATAGGGCGGCCATCGATCTGATCATACTTCGTGATGACGTTCCCTTCGTAGGTGAACGGGTCGCCGTTGTCGTCAAGTCCCGGGAAAAGACCCTTTCTCAAAAGACCTTCCCTCCAGAATTTTGAATATCCCAACCTACCGGCGACTGTAGCCTCCAGGCCACCGAATGTGAAACGGCCGGAAGCCCAGGCCTCAGCGCGGCGGACGTGAGCGTAGTAGTCGTAGCCGTACTTGTCGCCCTCCTTGAGGGTCTGTGCGGCTCCGTTCTTGAGGAAGTAGTCGAGGTCGTTCTGAATCATCGTCGGATAGGCGGCGAAATCCCTCTCGGCGAACTGGTCGATGTTGACATAATAGTCTCCTCCAAGCAGGTCGTCCAGAATCTTATAGTACTCCGTGCGGTTCCATTTGTAGGAAAGTCCTCCGGTGACTGTCAAGAACTTGACCGGATTCCATTTGCCGTTGAGGGCGAAATTGAGGTCGTTCTGATCCACGCGCCTCTCCTCGATCACGTACTTGGAACGGTTGCCAGCATCCGTGGCGTTCAGTGAATTGACAGCATAGAGGCGATCCCAATTGAGGTGAGTGACTGAGGAAAGGTCTGACTCCCAAGCCTCTTTCGCCCAAGCGTATTTCGCGAAGTTCTGACGATTGTAGTCAGTGTTCTCCATATAGAAATAGCTCGGAAGGTTTCTGTAGTAGTCAGGACGAGGATCCGGCGCGTCGTACCAGTCAAGGGCCGTGTAGCCGTTCTTTCCGAACCTGTAAAGCACTGTGGCCGAGGCGGCGAACTTCTGGGATTCCGGAGTGAAATCATATTTCAGAATCGCGATAGGCTCGTGGGTCTTGCGGACACGGGCGTTGCGGACCTTGCCGTTGTAGTAGCCCCAGTTGGAGTTGTACATATTGTCGCCCATCAGGTCGTAAACCTCCTGAGTGGAACCATTCTGGGCTCCGCGCTCGCCAGGAGCGGCCATAAAGGTAAGGCCGAGCTTGTGCTCCTCATTGAATTTCTTCTCAACGGCTCCGTAGTAACCGAACGAACGGTAGAAAACGCCTTTGATCCAGTCGTTTCCGCCAAGCCTTGCGGATGCGCTGAAAGCGTAGGACCAGCCGTTGTCAAGCTGGCCGGAAGCATAGGTCAGCATCAGACGAAGTCTGTACAAGGCGCTGTTGGTCAGCACGCTACCCCTCCAACCCGTGCGGATGGAAGAAGCCATCGGCATAATGTTCGTGAGGCCGTTGTAGCCACCGAATCCGAAATCAGAAACCTCGGCTCCGTTCACGGACTCCTTGCTTCTGACAGCCTCGTTGAGACCGCTCCACAGAGAGTACGGAGTGTAGCCCGTGATTGCGTCGTTCATCCTCACACCTGCAAGGTAAACATCCTGTGACTCACTGGAATATCCACGGACACGGAACCTCACCGAGCTGAAATTGTACCCGGCCATATTGTTGAACACGTCGTTCTGGCCGAAGAGAATTGTCGGGCTGTCCTGATAGCCCGAGTCATCCATATCGAACTCGGAGAAGCTGGCATCATCCACCTCGGCGACCTTCGCGACCGGGGTCAGGGAGAGGTTGAACATATTCTTGACATAGCCGTCATTAACGGTCACGTTCACTCTGGACTGGAGATAGTCCGGGCTTTCGATGACAAGGTCGTACATTCCGTCCTTCAGGTTTCCGATCTGGAATGTACCGTCCTGTCCGGCCTTCACACGGGCGACTTCCTTTCCTTCTGAATATAGGGTCAGATCCGCTCCGTCAATGGTCGCCTTGCTCAATCGGCTGACGACCGTACCTTTCACGCCACCGGTATAGTTCTGGGCCGACAAAGTCAGAGCCAGAAACAGGGCCGAGGCGGCAAGGAATATTCTTTTGTTCATAAATATTGAATATTAATGTTTTCCGGTCGCCAAGCCTGTCGAAGCGACCGCGATAATTACTTATTGCTGACAACAATATAAGTCGGATAGTGGTCGCTGTAGCCGCCGACATAGGAGCCGGAGGAATATGTCCGGAACGGAGTCCCCTTGTACTGACCGGTCTGCTGGATCATAAACGGCTGGTTGAAAACACGTCCGTAATATTTCCCTTTGACGATCGGGACGATGCGGAGAGAACCCTTAGGAGCGTCCACCAACGCCTCGTTGGCCATAATGATGTCGTAAATATTCCATTCCCCACGATATGCCAGAGAACCGTATCCAGCTTTCAGCATAGAAGTGAACGGAGAGAAGAAGTCCATCTTCCCGACCTCTGAGACATTCTCCTTGCCGTGCATATAGACGGCCATACTCTCGTCCGTAGGATTGTCGTTCATATCGCCCATCACCACGATCTTGATCCCGGGATATTCATTCATCAGTTTGACGGAGTTCTCGTAGATGATCTCCGCGCCTCGGCTTCGCAGGTCGCTTCCCTTGCCACCGATTCTGGACGGAAGGTGAGCCACGAAGAATGCGAACATCTCGCCCTTGATCTCGCCACGGGCCATCAGGATGTCACGGGTGCGGAATCTGTCCTGCGACTCCTTGTCCATATCGAACTTGATGTCCTTGCTGTTGAAGTCGAACGGAATGGATTTGCTTTCAATCAGTTTGAACTGCTCCGGCCTGTAAAGCAGGGCCACGTCCACGCCTCGCCTGTCCGGCCCGTCGTAGTGCACTATCTGGTAGTTGGCGTCAGCGATCTCCGGCTGGCTGACCAGATCCTCAAGCACGTGGCGGTTCTCGACCTCGCTCACACCAAGTATCGTGTGGAAGGCCTTGTTCTCCTCGGCCATCGCCTTGATCACGGTCGCGATGTTGTGGAGCTTACGGTTGTAACGCGCGTCAGTCCAGCGGTTCGCCCCGTCGGGGAGATATTCATAGTCATTCTTGCCCTCGTCGTGGTAGGTATCGAAGAGGTTCTCGACATTGTAGAAGCCGATGACATAGCCTCTCGCGCCCTTGTCACCTTTGGCGCAGGCCGTGACGGTCACAACCAGAAGCAGAAGGGCGGAATAAAGTATTTTTCTCAAACGCATATCAGTTTTGTATTATATTCATTTTTAGTGGTTTCTACCACCACCAAGACACCTTGGCAGGATCTTCGGCCTCGATCTTGGCGGCGGTCTCCTCGCCCACTTTCGCCGGCAGGTTCACAAAGAAATCAATCCCTGTCTTCTTCTCAAGGTCATCCACTGACATTGAATATGAAGAGTTTATGGAGCTGCTGCTGTAAACCTTGTGGTCAAGCCAGACGGCGCAGGCGGAATAGCCGGAATAACCTATCGTTGAGCTCTTCATATAACGGAGGACGACTTTGTAATAAGCCGTCGGGACCGTGACTTTCTTGCCGTAATTGTCAAGAGCGTACTTGACTGTCTGACCGTCCTTGTAGTCTATTATGCAACCGGTCACGACATAGAGGGTGTCGGAGCTGTTGGCCCAGGAACGGACCTTGCCTTCGAGGGTCGCCCAGATGTCCCCGTTGAACCCTTCCTGGATCTGCGGGGTCATATTCGTACCGTAGAAGGTCATTGAATTTGACTCATACGAAGTAAGCCGGTCCGCCGAAGGAATCTGGTGACCTCTGGCATACCATCCGTTGTTCCCCTCGCTGAAGCCTCTGAACAGCACCGGCTGCTTACCCTCCGGCAGCAGCGGATCCAGTCCCCAAGCGTTGGTTCTCTTGATATTGTTGCCGATGTTCCATTTGCACAGAGGATAAGCCACCCACGGAGCCACCAGATTATCGTAATCCCAGATAAAGGAATAGTTTCTGGTCTTTGTCGAGCCGATGGTCATCGAATGGGTGAAGAAGTCAGTGCCGTCATTTACCGCCGGAAGTTCCAGCCACCCTGTCACACTTGGTTTCGGTTCCGGATCCGGGTCTGGTTTAGGATCCGGCTTCACGTTTGCCTTCCCTTTCTGGGTTAGCTTTGCGGAAGCCTCCCCTGCCTTGGATGTGACAATGATTGTGGCCGAACGTTCATCATCAGACTCATTCGAAGCGACCTTTGCCTCGATGTTGCAGTCTCCATTGCCCGACTCCTGATCAACCTTTATCCAGTCCACCGCTTTATCATATTCAGAGACAATAGACAGGGTCCAGGATGCGGTTGACTTTACACGGATAAACTGAGGTCCCCCGTCCGCCTCGACGATTTCGCTTCCAAGCTCGACAGTCGGCGGCAGCGGCTTTACCTCATCCGCAGGCTCGCACGACGCGATCGTAAGGGCGACAATGCATAACCCAAGGAACATAGGAATATGTTTCAACGCGATTTTCAAGCGCATATTGTTTAGAGAGCAAAAGGGCTGCCCGAATTGACGGACATCCCTTTGCTGCTTATTATCAACTAATTATATTACTTCTCAGCCTGAATACCAAAGAGTACCACTCTGTAGTCTGAACCTTTGACAGATTTGACAGTGATAGTCACATCCGCCGGCAATGCGTTTCCTCCGTTAAGAGCCGCTATGTCTATGGTCTTTTTGGACGCGGTCGTGACATCATCTATTGTGTAAGGAGAGTTGCCTGTACACCCTGGATTAGCCTCCAAACTGATTGCATTGCCTATGGCAGTTCCACCCAATTCGGCGGCAACGCTTGCGGTCTTGCCTTTCCAAGCCAAACCATAGAAAGAGACTTTCTTTGTACCGGCAGGAATCACGATAGTGGCGGAGCCGATCTTCTTTGTTGTACCAAGTTTTAATACCGAAACATCTTTCGTGCCGTTAATGGTGGCCTTATCTGAATATGCCCCATCGCCTAAAGTCCACGTAATATTGCTGGAGAACTCTCCCTCCGCCGGTGTGTCACCTCCTGGGTTGTCACCGCCGCCTTCGCCTTTCTCAAGAACCTTCACCTCAGTTGCGATGACGTTAAGAAGATTGGTGCTGGTGTTGAGCGTGTTGAAGTAACCGGTAACCTGAACCTTGTCACCCTCGGCGAATGTTGAATATATGGCAGTAGGAGCGCTTGACAGGGCTCCCTTAAACTTTGTAGCGCCTTCTACCTCGAAATTGGTATAGTTGCCGTTCTTCACGACTTTGGCCGTGTAAGTGACATATTCAGCGACACTTGAGGTATATGAATCGAAAGTGGTGGTGATGTCCTTGGCGGTCGGGTACTTCACGGTGTTTCCGGAAGACACGGTTGTGGTCTTAGGAGAGGTTATCTCCGGCAGACCATAGTAATCTTCCAAAGTGCCTTTGAAGGTAATCTTGTCACCAACCTTGACGGTCGGGGTGGAATTCTGATAGACATAAATGCTTGATGTGCCGTCTGTAGCGACATATCCTTTGGTTGTTATGGCACCTACCAGAACTTCCTCGGACTCGACAACGGTGTTAGCTTTCCTGTCAGCGGTAAGCATCTGGGCGAGAGTCATCCTGGTTCCCGGAACGTCAGGGGTGTCACTGCCGCCGTCAACACTTGTGATGTCCTTGCCGTTGACATTGGTGGCCACTACCTGATAGTGGGTGCCGCCGCCGACATACCAACCTTTTACCTCAGTCTCTTTATCCAACAATGACTCAAGGTCGCCAGGATAGTAAGACAGTGACAGGTCCTTGCTGGTGACATCACCGACATAGAAGTTGACATATTTCCCGTCAGAGCTCTTCTTCGGCACAGCTTTGAATGTCACGAATGAGACAACGCTGCTGCTGAAAGAAGTAATGTTGCCTGCGTCGATCGTGGTTGGATCAGGATAGGAGACAGCATTGCCTGAAGAGACTACGGATATGGTCGGTGAGGCAATCTGCATAAGGCCGTTGTGCTTGCCGGTTGTACCGGTGACATTGACCTTGTCACCTACTTTGGCTCCAGGATTCGCCTTGGCGAACACCAGGATGCTTCCGGTCGGGTCAGTGATGACGATGCTCTGTGTGGTCACACCCGTCACAAGGACATCCTTGACCTCAACAGCCTTGTTCTCTTCCCCGGCCGCGATCTCTCCGATCACGCCTTCAACCTTGCCTGTTCCGGCCTGATTGACGGTCAACGTCTTGGAATCGAATCCGATGGAGAAAGTGACAGAGCCTGTGCGGTCAAACCCAGGGTTTTCCAGTACCTTAACCTCGACCTTCACCGGATCCGCGGATGCGCTTCCGCTTGTAGGGAGCACAGAGATCCACTTCGCGTCATCATCGGAGATGTTGGTTGTCCAGTCTCTGGTGGCGATCACCTCGACGGTGGTCGTTGTACCGGCCTTCTCAACAGAAATCTCGGACGGATTGAGCGTCAATGAAGGAGCGCCCAAATCCTCTTTCTTCTCCTCGCAAGCCACCGTCATAAACGACAGCGCGGCGATGGACAGAATGAAACTCAAAAATCTATTTGCTTTCATATCAATGTGTTTAATTAATGTTCCACAAAGCATTTTCCCACCCGAAGGCTCAAACTTGGTCACTTCTACAAGCTCCGGGGTCGGCTTAGCACTCGTCTAAGTCACCTCGACAGGCTCAATGACCCGATGACGCAGATTCTGCGGCCGGTTTTTATTCACCGCAAATTCTTTGCCTGTCAAGTAGTCCGCTAAGTTACGACTAAATATTCAATTAAAAAACACGTAGACAAAGAGACCTTCTACGGGAGACCATCTTCGTGATTCAGAAATAAAAGAATAGGCATTATATAGAAGTTGACTCACTGCCCACGTATTGTGCTATGTATTGTGCTATATTCAGATAATTACAATATTCTTTCAGGATTATGCTTTTTAGGCTTGCGCTTGATCCCATCGGCAGCGCTTTCGACCTCTTTTGATCCTCTAGAGTGTATCATACACTCTTGGGAAACGTTTGCCCCACTTTTCGCCTCCCGAGAGTGCCGCCAAGCACCTACGGGCAACATAATTTTTCTTTTTCGCTTCTGAAAGACCATCCGGCATCCATACGGAAATCCGCCTTGCTCTCCGCAGAAGCATATCTGTTCCTTTTCGTCCCCGGAAAGTGGCCGGTAACTCTTTTGGGTAACGTTTGCCCTAATTTTTGTCGCAGAAAAACCACCGAATGAGATATTTGTTTAGATATTTGTTTTGAAACTGTTTTGATTTTCAGAATAATATGTTTACATTTGCAATGCGTCTAGGAGGAGTCGCCAAGCGTCTCAATCATAGGCTACGGCCTTGATACTAGTCGCTTTTTTTATACCTTGAAGTCTCGGAGAGTATGGTTTACTTTTGTTATGTTGATGAATCCGGAACGCCTCAGATTCCTGGAAACACATCACACTACATACTTTGCGGCATTTCAATTCCAGTCAAAGATTGGAAGAAGTGCGATAGCGCCATCAACAAAATTAAGGCTAAGTACGGATTGTCCGGCTCGGAGATCCATACAGGATGGATTATGCGTTCATATCTGGAACAAACCAGAATTCCCGGATTTGACACAATGAGTTTCGCAGAGCGTCGCAGCGAGGTAATCAAGCAACGTAAGGCAGAAATATTTAGAGTTAAGAAGACCAATAACTCAAAAGCACTCAAGCAGCTCAAGAAGAATTATAAGCAGACGGATGCTTATATACATTTGACCTACGCGGAGCGCTTTGCATTCATCCGAGAGATAGCAGATCAGGTTGGCTCTTGGAGGCACGCCAGAATCTTTGCAGAATGTATCGATAAGGTTTTCTTCGATCCTACCAAATCCAAACTATCAACAGAGGATCAGGCTTTCGAACAAGTCATCTCGCGTTTTGAGCACTATATGGATAATGTTTCTCACTCTGAAGACCAGACTTACGGTCTGCTGATTCACGACAACAACGAGACTGTTTCAAAGAAGCATACCGAACTGATGAAGCGTTTTCATAAGCAAGGAACACTTTGGACGTCAATAAAGCACATCATTGAAACACCGTTATATGTAAATTCAGAACTCACCGGGATGGTCCAAATTGCTGACCTTTGCGCTTTTGCTTTGAGGCGATTCTTCGAGAATCAGGAAACGGACCTTTTTTATAGGATCAAGCCGCGCTTCGATTCACATAGAGGAAAGATGGTCGGTGTTCGCCATTTCACAGAGCCGACGTGCCAGTGCGAAATATGTAGTAGTCGCGTATAGGCAGATCATCTTTCTTATTTTCTCATCCGACGAAAAATCGTTGATTTTGTTCTGGAATCAAGGTGCCGCTTAACCCTAAACACGTAAACTTCATAAAAATTTTTCTTGACAATGGCTACGGTTTAGAAATCCCAGGCAAACGCAGTCCCTACGGACTTTTCCTCGAATACACCTACACTCGTGAAATCGCATATAATCACCAAAGAATATATTCGTGAGTGAAACTACACCACTCACGCACGAATCGGAACTTCAGGATGTTCTCCTTAACCTCGACGGCCTCCCCAATGATGGAAACATTTCGTTCTATGGCACGGCGCAGCATTAAATTACGTCCATATTCATCAAATCGCTTGGGGACACTCTCAAAAAACGAATAGATTTCATCTATCGCAGTCTGAATGTCAAATAGATAGGCCTTAAGATGTCTGTCCATAAATCATTCGTTTTGTCTCGTCAAGCTCTTCCTTGAAATACGGATTCTTGACCGCATTATATTCAATCAAGTCAACATCTCTGTGCAGAAGGTCCTCCAATGCGAATTTGAAGTCAAAATAGTTGTCGCCATATTCCAACAAAGACAGAGAGTTCCGGTCAAAAATAACGGAAAAGTCCACATCACTGTCCTTGTTGAATTTGTCTGTCAACGCAGAACCGAAAACATACAACGTCACAACCTTGTGCTTCTCACACAAGGCAACAATCTGAGACATATTCCGTTCAATCAACTTCATACTACACAAAGAAACTAAATCCTCACGAATAAAGCAAATTCTTTGCCTGTCAAGCAATCTATTAAGTTACGACTAAGAAGCTGTTTTGATTTGTTTGTTTGAAGATTAAGAGCAAGCTCTTCCCCTGCTACTCACCTCGGCAATCCGAACAAGTTCGATTGCTCTCGGTTCGGGCGCCGGGTTGAGAGTGAAAAACTTCAGGTTCGACCGCTTCTTCCAAGGAAGATAGTGGTACTATCTGACTGAAGAAGCGGGAAGAAGATGAGGATTTTTTCACCTCAAAGAACATTTCAAACAAATCAAAACAGCTTCTAAATATTCAATTATAAAACAGGTGATGTGGTCGAGGCTTAGTGTCGTTCCGAAAACTCGCAGCCGCAGAAGGTTTGGTTGTACATCTCCCATTCCTTTATGAGTGCACCTCGTCGCTCCTGAAGGCCGCCGCGCCGCCAGTTCTGATTCCAGAAGGGATCTCGGTCTCGACGGCGGAGGCGTATAAGGGAATTGTTCCTCGGGAAGGTCACTTCGACAAGCTCAGTGACCAACCTGGCCACCTTTGCTCATCAGCCATCGGGATGACTGAACCGGCCAAGCCTGACACAATAAATGATCTGAAAACCATGCTGGCGATGCCGGTCTCCGAATGGAAAGACAATCTGGTCAACGATTTCGAGGCCACCGTCTTCAAGGCTCATCCGGAGCTGGCGGCCATCAAGCAGTCTCTCTACGACTCCGGAGCGGTCTACGCCTCCATGTCCGGCTCCGGTTCCGCACTCTTCGCCCTGTACAAGAAATAGCATCCGAGTACAATCGTGTCTCCATCCGGGGGCAGAAAGGTGGCTTTTGCACCCGAATGCAAGACAAACAACGAAGTGGCGACAACTTTATGGAGTTGCCGCCACTTGCGTTTACGAAAACTATTCCGATCAGAAACAGCGAGCCTACTTGCTGTCTGGAGTCATCGAGAAAATGGCCTTGATGCGGGCCATGTCGAACTTCTCGGAGCGGTCATAGCAATAGACACCGTTCTGCTCCTGCTCGACATCGGTCAGCTGGGTGTAGCAGAAGCCGCAGATGTCATCGGACATCGAAACCACAGCCTTGACCTGAGCCTCAAGCCTCTTGTAGAAATCCTCCATCGAAACCACGCTCTTGCCGTAGCCCCATGACTGGGTCGTGGAGTTGACGGTCGTGGCATCCTGACCCTTGACCCATTTGATGCCGCCGAACTCATCGAGGATGTACGGAATCGAGCCGTCATATTCATAGAAAGTGTAAGGCTCGCCGCCGTAGCGGGCAGGGTCGTTGAAGCCGATGTTGTTGATCCGGCCCTTGTAGGTCTGGACAGGTCTGGTGTACAGTTTTCCGTCATTCCAGATGATGTCTTTGAGCTTATCAGGATCCTGCTCGTAGTGGTGCTCGGTCCAGATGTCGGTCTTGACCTGGATGCCGCCGCTGCAGATGTTGATCGGGCGGGTAGGATCCAGCTGCTTGGTGATGGCATAGATGTCCTCGCTGAAACGCGGGTACTGGATGTTGTCCGGCCAGAACTCCTCGTTCATCGGAGTCCAGGTGATGATGGAAGGATAGTTCCTGTCTCTGGCAACACACTCCGACCACTCGCTCAAGAAGTTACGCGCAGCCTCAACGCTATTCAGCTCGATGCCCCAGCTCGGGAACTCGGCCCATGTCAGATAGCCAAGCTTGTCGGCCCAATAATGGAAACGCTCCTCGAACACCTTCTGGTGCAGTCTCGCACCGTTGAATCCGGCGCTCTTGGAAAGTTCGATGTCGTGCTTCAAAGCCTCGTCTGACGGAGCTGTCCACTGGCTCTGAGGATAATAGCCCTGATCAAGCACAAGTCTCTGATAGTAAGGAACATTATTCAGGAATATCTTGTTGCCCTCAATGTGAACCTTCCTCATCCCGACATAGGACTTCACCTCATCGATGACCTTTCCATTCTTATCAAACACCTGATAGTCAACATCATAAAGGAACGGATTCTCAGGACTCCAGGTTTTGAGTGTCTTGAACGGAATCACGGCCACACTGCTGTTGGTGGCGGAGACCGTCTTCTGGGCGACAGGCTTTTTCGGCGACTCCGGATCGGTGACAGTGATCCTCAAACCGGCAGCGCCTTCCTTGTAGAACGCAGGACGCACAACAAGCTGCTTCTGGTCGATGTCAGTGTTGACCTGTACGTTCTTCAGACCGTTCTCAGCGATGGACTCCATCCAGACGGTCTGCCAGATTCCTGTTGTGCGGATATATTCACAATCGTGGGAGCCCAACATCAGGGACTGCTTGCCGGCAGGCTGGTTCATGCTCCTGAGGTCGCTCTGGGCGTACACTACAAGGTCATGCGAAGTGCCAGGGGCAGCGAAATCAGTGATGTCAAACGAGAATGATGACGAGCCTCCGAAATGGCGGCCGACAAATTTACCGTCAATGAAAACCTCTGACTGATAATAGACCGCGCCGAAGTTCAGGAATATTCTCTGTCCTTCCCAGGCGGCCGGGACATCCAATGTCCTGTGATACCAGATACCCGTAATGAAATCTGTGTAGCCGACTCCCGAAAGTTCGCTTTCCGGAGAGAATGGCACGAGAATAGTCCCGTCGAAACCTTTGCTTTCCGAATATCCCTTCTCAAGCCCGACGTGATTCAAATCGAACCTGTAGGTCCATTCACCGTTCAGGTTGACCCAGTTCTGTCTCTCAAACTGCGGTCTCGGATATTCCGGTCTCGGAATATTCTCTCCCGCCGCAAGGTTGACGGCCGCTCCGAAAACCAACAGAGCGGCAATGATGATTTTTTTCATTGTTTCTTTCATTAATATAAATTAAACACTTTCCCACTAGATAATATTTTTCGTAATATTTTCAAAATCCACGGCAATATATTTTCGCTTATTTTTGCCACCTATAAACTGACTGGCGTGCGCCCGGCCGAAAGCAACAATTTTCTTGCCTTACTGACATCGAACGGCACCTGCTTCAGCGTAAAATCTGGAGTGTTGTATGAATACGGAAGCTCAAGATAGTATGTTCGCGGATTTCTCTGCGGAAGAAGGAAAGCTTTATCGAACAGTTTCGTTTCAGGATTGAAGTGAGAGATGTATAGCCTGGTGTACAGACCGTCGTCCCTGCGGCTGCTTACCACCGCCCAACGCGAATTTGCGCTCCAATTATGGAAACTTTCAGTGTTTCCGCTGTTTATCCCACCGGCGGGATAATATTCACCGGTCTTCAGGTCATAAATCCAAAGATCCGCCTCCGGATGATCTATCAGAAAAGTTCCATAGTCCGCCACCGTGACAAGCAGGTAATTTCCGTCATAGGATGGTTTTACCGACACATGTGAGCGGTTTGTGCTGGAAGCGGAGACCAATGTGTCAACATGGTCTCCGAACAGCCCTGTCTCTGGATCAAAAGCCAGAGAGCATAGACTGTATTTCATTCTCATGGCATCTCTCGGCAATTCTCCGGCATCAGCCACACTGAAAAACAACGTCTTGCCGTCAGCCGAAAAAGCCGGCATCGTCTCAAATTTGTCCTTGATGTTGGTTAGCGCCGGTCTAAGGATCTTATGGGTCTCTGGACAATAGACGATCACATCTGAATTCTCGTCATAGACCTCCAGTGTCCTGTCCGCCGACGAGTAGAATGACTGTCTTGTCTTGTTGACAGAATAGGCTATGTACCTGCCGGAAGGATGCCAATATGGGTAAACGAAAAAGCCACCGGTGCTGTCGGTTGCGGTGTTGAGGCATTCATCCTGATTCTTTATGTGCATCAAGGTGGCTGAATGCTTGCCTCTGACATGAATGCTGAACCAATCCGGATCCGCCCGGTTGGCCGTGTGGCAGTTCACGCATCCGGATTCGATCATCCTTGAGTCAATCAATGTCCGCTGGCGGAAATCCGAAAGTCTTCTCTCGTACAGTCCCATATGGCCAAAGGATTGGTAGCCAGGAGGAATCATTCTGTAGGTAAGGCCATAGTCAATCGAATCACGGCTTACATTGATGTCAAATGGGACATATCTGATCCATTTACCATCCACCTTGGCTGAAACTTCATAATGAAGGCTTTCGCCAGCGGAGGCGGCCAGAACCTTGCGCCACTTCCTTATCGGGAAACGGGCTGTCTTCCCTGCCGAAGACAAGACCTTTCTTCCATTCCGGTCGAACACGGAAACCTTCATCCATGTGAATTCCACTCCATCAGCCATTCCAAAATCCAAAGGCGCGATGTTGACCGGAATCGTGACAGAAGTGTAGTCCGGCCAAATCGGAGGCAACTCGTCCGAGACATAGATGTTCGCGCTGTCACGGCACGACACAATGGCCAACATAGAGACCAATGCCAACAATACATTTCTCATACTTTACTTCCTGCTTGAAAAATAGTACCAATAAGTCTTGCCGAAATTGTCTTTCAACCACTTCGGCGATCGACTGTCAATCAGTGCCCGTTGGTAACAGTCAAAAGCCTCCTTGGTTTCATGGCCAGCCAATTTCAAGACCGCCGGATTACAATCTGGCTCAAATTTGGACAAAAGGCAAACCGCCTCCTGGACATGAACCGGAATCCCGTTCTTAAAACGAACACGGCCAAGATCCTCCGCAAGAGAGCGAAGGTCTTTGGCGAGCAGATCGTACGCTATCAAGTACTCGGAAGGGATGTCGTAACCTCCTCGGTTTTTCTCAACCAACCGGCGGAGCATCAATCGTTTGTCATCGTCCGAGGAATCGTTGTAGAGGTACCGGGACGTGTCACGGCACTGCATGAGCGCGGAATATTCAACGTCAGAAGCGACAGCCTCTGGATCCTTCAAGAAAGTCTTTGCCCAGCGATGATAGAATAGAGTCTTATCCAGATTTTTAAGATAGCGCCTGGCCACTTCATGATTGCCATTGATAAGATCGATCTCGGCAAGGCGTTTCATGTGACGGGCACTCTGACTGTAGTTTGGATACGACTCATATTCCTCAAACGCATAGTGCCTTGCGGTGTTGAGCAAGCCGGAATGGTAAACAGATTCTCCGGCCGTCAAGGCCACTACGTAGCCAAGAGCATAGTCTGGGAAAAGAGCCTCGGGGCCTGGCTGAAGAAAACGAAACATCTCCGAAAGAAGCACACCCTTTTTCGCCATGGCAAGATTGACGGCCGAAATCTCAGCCAACGAGACAGGCGGCCGTGATTCGGCCTTATCAAGGATTCCGCACCAGTCTCGGGAGCAACACAACCTGTCATATTCATAGATTCTTTCAAGGTTCGGGTTGCAGTTCCGCACCACGAAGGTCCACCCGCCAGCAAAAACCAGAACCGAAAGGCATCCGAAAATCACCGAGGCCACGATTTTTCCATATATGTGGGGAAGCATCGACAGAAATGCGATGACCGCAGTCGAAGCCATCAAGACATAAAAAGTCAATGAATATTCTTCCGGAGTGCTCAGATAATCGATCCCCATGTAGAGTTCCTTTGGTGTGTATTGGACAAACATTGACCAGACCGCGGGAAGCGTTGCCATAAGCAAGCCTCCGGCAAACGCCATAACCGCCAAATGCAAATCTTTGCCGGCCAGTGCCTTGAAAAGCATGAGCAAAGGAAACAGTAAAGAAACCGGGCCAGCCCCGTAATACAACAAGGCGACCATCGGCAAAATCAACCACTGTCTTCTTTTGACATGATTTGTGTAAACCAAGTAAGTTCCCAGAGTCACAATCAATGCTATGACGCACGTGAACATACTTCCGAGCTCACACATGAAAGCCCATGCTCCAAAAGCGACCACAAAGCTCAATGGGAACAGCGCGTCGTTCTTCCCATTGATGGACACCATAACTTTCCACATCAGAACCTGAAGCAGGCAGAAGGCCAGGCTGACGAGCAAAGCCGCACAGAGCCGGAGATGGAAGAATTGCACGAAGAATTCGGAGACATATTCAGAAATACCGCCAGGATAGCAGAGCGCCGCCGCAAGGTGCGAGCCTGTGTACGGAAAGAACTGTGTCGTTTCTAAAAACCACAAAGTTCCGAAAGCCAAGACACCCCAGAACCAAAAGGACACTGCGAAAAAAAGAGCTGTAAGAATATATTTCCCTTTACCTGTCAGCATACTCATCATTTATTTTTCAACGCCATCATTGCGCCTCGCCGAAAAACGGTACAGACAATGATGGTAATATACCTGCCCCGGGCGAAGATACGGATCCGGGAATGACGCTTTGTTCGGAGCGTCCGGATAATTCTGCGTCTCGAATGTGAGTGAGCCGTATCTCACCAATGGCCCGCCATATTTACCAATCTCGTTTCCCGAGAAATACTGGCCGCTATAGACTTGAAGACCAGGTTGGTCAGAAAAGACTTCCAGGAATATTCCGCTTTCCGTATCATAAGCGGTAGCGACAGACCTCATTCCAATGCCATTGATGCAATAATTATGGTCAAAGCCATAGTTCCCGCGACGGATCTGCTCATCTCCACTCGTGATAGCATCCCTGACAGGATGAGGCCGACGATAGTCGAATGCTGTACCATCAACCGGAATAGGAGTCTCTATGACATCCAGGCCATCTGTTCCAATAAAGGAATCGCCATTGACGCTTATTACATATTCCTCGCAAGTACCGTTGCCCTCCCCTGAAAGATTGAAGTACGGATGATTGGAGATGTTCACTGGACGAGTCGCATCCGTGGTGGCGGAATAGCGGATGTCCCAACCCTCATCAGAGGTCAAAGTGTAGGTCATCGTTATGTCAAGATTCCCGGGAAAGCCTTCCTGACCATCCGCATGGAGATAATGAAGTGTGGCAGAGCTGTCTGTGACCGACATCACATCCCAGACGACAGAATCAAGCCCTTTGAATCCCCCATGCAGAGTCCCGATGCCACCATGGTTGGCCGACAGATGGTAGGTCTGCCCGTCAACCGTGAACGCGGCGTTACAGATTCTGTTGGCGACAGGGCCGACCACAGCTCCCAGAAAGCGATCACCGGTGTAGTGCACATATTCATCCAGTGTCTTGTGTCCTAGCACTACATCCCTGTACTTTCCGTTTCTGTCCGGAACAAACAATGACACTACCCTGCCTCCGTAGTTAGTAAACTGCATCGCGAGCCTGCCATTGGCGATTGTGTACAAGCCGACTTCACGGCCATCCACCTCCCCGTCAAACCCGGCAGGATCGACAAGGGATGGCCTTTCGGCACAAGAGGCCAAAACCAGGGCCGCCGAAAGCAGCCCTGTCAAGGTTTTTCTCATCATTTGGATTTTCTTAATGATTACTTCATTTTGATCTCTTTGACCAGTTTCTCAAGCTCGTCCAGGCTCTTTGCCTTCAATGCCGAGTCTTCGTCTCCGAATTTAGCATAGTTGTCATTGAGTTCCTGTCTCATCTCCGAGATGACATCCTCGATCGTCACTGACTTGGCTGGAGCCGGAACCTCAAGGTTTTCAGGATAGAGTGTCGCCAACCTGAACTCTTCCATGGCTCTCTTGTAAGCTTTCCTGTCAAGAAGTGATTTGCCTTTCAAGATATGAGACATCACGTAAATGTCGTGAATCTCTCCACCGCCTTCCCACAAATGGAAATGTCTGGAATCCATGATTTTGATTGCCTTGTTCCAGTTTCCAGTCTCATTATAGACCTTAAGAAGACGAATCACCGCGTCATCGTATTTCATGACAGTCTTCAGACCCGCCTCAAGACGTTTCTGACGCTGGATGGCCGGGACTCCGGCTTTCTCGCAGATCTTGTCTGATTCCGCGAACAGCAAAGGATCGCCAGGATTGTTTTTGATAGCCTTGTCATAGTATTCCAAAGCCTTCGAGTAGTCACCCTTCTGACCCTCTCCAAAACCCACATTCCTGCAGGCAAGCGCTGACGAAGGATCCAGATCCGCGGCCTTGCGCCACTGTTCGAGGCCATGATCTTTCTGGCCGATATAGTAGAGAAGATTACCATACAAGTAGCGGATGACCGCATTCTCCGGGCAGATCTCGGCAAGACGGCCGAACATCCCGACCTCTTCAATCCTGAGAGGATGATTCCCGACAGAAGACAGACCCGAAGCAATGCCAATCTCTGACTTGGCGGCATCTTCGTCCTTAAGCAGATAAGCACGGTAGAGACGCACAAGCTGACTGTCTGAAAATGGATTTCCAATCTTAACAGCCTCATCAATGACAGCCAGGGCATCCTCGTCAGCTCCGACCGCCATATAGTTGCAGACAACCTCCAGAAGTTCCTGTATCGCGATCATGCCTTCGCTTCTTCGCGGTCTTGTCGATGCAAGGAAAGACATGGATCCCTTGTCCAGCATACTCTTCTCGAACTCGCTCCAATAGTCAAGAGGATCAATTGACTTTATCTCATTGAAAACCTTTTGCGCATCATCTTTCCTGCCTAGTTTTCTAAGAATATACATCTTCACGGTCAAAGCCTGCAAGTCATGCGCCCCTGTAAGCAATGACTCGTCAACCAGATGAAGGGCTTCGGAATATTTTGCCTCGCGCGCGGCGGCCACCGACAGTTGGTAATATGCCGGATGCTTGAACGCCGGAGTGTAAGTGGCGGCCCAAAGATTCTCTTCCGCCTCTGCCTTACGGCCAGTCATCGCATAGACATAGCCCAGATAATAGTCCGCCTCTGTGTTGAAGGCTCGTGTGTAGTCATGCTCCAACCTGGATTTGGCTCTTAGCAAATGCTCCTCGGCTTTACTCCATTCGGCCTGCCTGATGTAATGCTTGCCAACCTCAATGTTAACCCTGGCATCATCGGGATCCCGCTTGAGAGCCTCATTGTAGAAATCCATGTAATCAAGTCTGGCGTTGTTGAACTGATCCACACGCAAGCCGGCAAGGTAAAGTTCCTCGACCGTCTTGTACTCGGAAACAGGTTTTGTACCGTCAATCACTTTCGGCAGTTCTTCGCCAGACTTTCCAAGTCCTTTGTCCGCATAGTTTACCGGACGGTAATCTACCATAAGGTTGCCCTCCGCATCAGTGAGAGCGGTGTACAGATCTTCCCTTTTCACATCAGAAGGAACAATGACGGTCTCAAGAAAGTACTTGTCGGGATTGATGTCGATTCTCTTGTCCAACAAGATCTTGTCTCCGGCGGCGAGTATGACCCTCGCGTTCCTCATCTCAATGGAGGCATTATAGCCCAGAAGCCATTTGCCATCCTCAAGGTTCTTCAAGTTGACTGCCGCAAACTCCGTGGCATTCTTTGTTCCCTGAATTCCTTTAACAGGGAACCATGTCTGTTTGAACTCACGTATCTCACCTGGAGCAAGCCAGCTATAGTCAGGCTGATTGTCCGAATAGCCCCCCACCATAAGCTCAAGATAGTGACCGTCCTTGTCAGACAGAATCTTGTTCCACAGCATTCCTGCCGGGTTGTTCCCCCAGAGGAAGAATTTCTTGCCGGGGACCTGGAAACGGTTGGCGACATGGACCGTTCCGGCATCCTTACCATAGTCGTAGCCCCCGACAAAACCCATTCGGCTGCCCCAGGCAAAGATTGACCTTGAGTTCTGATCAAAGTTCTTCCACCAGGAGAGATCCACGGTCTTGTCATTGTTCCTGACAACAGGACCGTTCGGCCAGTCAGTGAAATAAACCTTGCTGTGGTCTGTACCGAATTTCACATCCGGAGGGAAAACGACCTGATACTGTTCGTCACAATGTACCGACACATTAGCCCAGTAAAGCATAGACTGCACCATTGGTGTAGGATTGATGACTTTAACCGAAGCCTCCACCCTTGAGCTGTTCGGGTAAACAGTTATCCCGACAGACCATTTCAGTCTGTGGCGAAGTTCACTTTCTCCGACCCAGACAGTCCGGCTGCCGTCAGGATGCTCTTCAGTCGTCCAGTCCACGAGCATATAGCTACTGGCCCTGTGATGGTCCGGGATGTCCCACTCGACCCCTCCGGACAGCCATGCTCCCAGCATACCGATCAGAGCCGGCTTTATGCCTGTCTGCGTATAGAAGAAATGATAATTGTTGGTCAGATCCTCGGCCTGGAAAATTCTGCCACCAATCTGAGGCAATATTCCTATCTCAATGTACTTGTTGCCCAGTTTGACGATCTGATAGTCCTTGTCCTCAACGACATCCGTCATCACATCGTAAAGAGAGTACGGGTAGATGTAGCCTTCCGCTCCCTGATAAACCCTACCGGTGAAGAAGATAGGGTCAATCTCAGGAGCTCCGACCTGATAGGTCGGAATAGTCTCATTGACAACTTTCATGTCCACGTTCTGCGCCTGCACGGACAAGGCGAGAAACAACGAGGATGCGACAGCAATTGCTTTTCTCATTTTATCCTGCTATTTGATATAAAAAGCGGAAGCATCATCTGCGGCATATTTGTTTTCCGGCAGAATGAAATTCGTGATTTGGCCTTTGCCTCCCTTTTCCGCTTTAAGGAGTGTCAGTACCTGACAGTCTTTGTGGAAGCCAACCCGCAGGCCAGTGATCATGGACTCCAGCGTACCTTCACACTCAATGGCGGTCTGAAAAGGAACTTTACCGCTGTACCACCAGCAGAAACAGTCTGTAAGATTCACGTGAAGCCCCTTGCCAATCTTGAACCCGGTGGCAAACTGGTCACTGTAACAATAATTCAGGAAATTGTTCTCCGATGCGATCACAAAACCACAGCTGCTGTCATAAACCTGATCCTTTCCGAATATGTAAAGAGGATGGATGTTACGAAGACTGTTGCCTCCTGTTTTCAAGTGAACGCCGATGTGGACATCAGCAATACGCATGTTCGTGAACGTGTTGTCATGACCTTCGACAAGCAATCCTATAGAATTGACCTTTCCATTGCCGGTGATGTTCACATCGCTGACATCAGCATCGGACGAACCATTGTTAGCTCCGTATTTGATGTGGACTCCCACTCTCACGTGTTTGATGGACACGTTCTCGATTTTCGTTTCCCTTCCTCCATCGATTGATATGCCGTCAGCGACACCGGAGCCATCAATTATGCCACCATATATGCCATAATTACTGCCATTGACGTTGATGTTGTTCGCTTTCTCAATAGCTCCCAGACGCACAATTGCCTCACCCTCGACCCAAGACTCTGTCGCCTTGAGCACAGCATAATTGCCCAAAACCAAAGAAACACTCTTTGTCGGCTCGGCAGGTGTGTCTATAGGACGGGAGACCATGTACACTCCGTCAGGAAAAATTATGGTCTTGTTCGGATTGTCGGCAATAAGTTTCTGGATGGCTTCAGCGGCGTCAGTCTTGCCATCGCAAGGAACTCCATGCTCTGTGGCCACAACAAACTGACCTGAAACATACGAATCAGTCTCCGCGCTTCCTTTGCATGCCTGAACCGTACCACTTGTGAATATAGACAAAGCCGCGATGGCGGTGGTCAAAACAGATTTTTTCATAATGATATTCGTTAATTTTATATACCTCATTCAGTCTCATGAACAAAAAAACAGGATGAGCGAGAATGGTGTCTCCATCCCCGCTCTTCCATCATAAACCTGTCATTAGTCAGAATATCCTGGATTCTGTTTGATTATGTCATGCGATTCATTTATCACCCGCGCCGGGATCGGCATAAGTTTATTCATGTCGCTCGCGCTGGCGTTCCTCTTACGGGCTGTCTCTACAAAATTCCCCCAACGAAGAAGGTCATCACGACGCCATCCCTCAAGATAGAATTCACGGAAACGCTCCTGCTTGAAATACTTCATGAACGCGTCCACACTCTTGGTGGCCTCATCAGGGACCTCGGTTCCGGCACGCCCTGCGACCTGTTTTACAAGATCGAGGGCATTCTTGGTCACAGCGTTGTTGATCTTGACATCGCACTCTGCCAACATCATCAGCACATCAGCATAACGGAACACAACAGAATGGATGTTCCCGGAATAAGCCCTCTCCTGTGAGTAGAAATACTTGCATGACAGACATCCGAACTGAAGGACGGATGAGCCAGGATTCTCTCTTGTGTAGGTGATGTAGTTACCGTCTTTGTCCTTGTCAAGAGACAGGAATCTGTCAGAGAGACCGCCACGGCGGATGTCATTCTCCTCAAACGCATCGTACAGATCCCATGTCGGACGGGTGCCTCCCCAATAATGAGTGGTCACAAATTCACCGGTGCCGCCGGTATGCGTCTTGTTCACATTCAGCATAGCCTGACAGTTACCAGGTGTTGTGTAGAAATAGAACTCATTGTCAGCCTTGGTCCCGGAAGGTATACAATAGATGTTCTCGGCATCCTGCTCTCCTTCCTCAGAGAATGGGAGAAAATAATCATCGGCCAGATGATAACATCCCATCTTGACAATCTCTTCAAGATAACCTTTTGCGGCAGAATAATCCCCTTTGCGCATGGCAAGCTTGGCAAGGAACATATAAGCCGTGGCCTTGTTGAGACGTCCCCAGTCCGAGGTATTGTTGGTCATGTCGTAAAGGTAAGGAATAGCCTCCGTGAAATCCTTTACCATCCACCCATAGTACTCTTCCTCAGACGGTCTCTCCTGATAGGTGATGTTGTCAAGTTCCTTAGGGTCAAGTGTCACATGAAATGTTCCGAAAAGATCGTGAAACACGTACATTGTCATGCCACGAAGAGCCTTGGCCTCGGCGACCATCTGGTTCTTCTTTGCCTCGGTGATTCCCGGAGTGTTCTCGATCGCATATATGATCTGAGTCAGACGGGAAGCATTCTTGATTATCTGGAAAGTCTGCATCCAGTCTTGGGAATTAAGTCCCCATTTGAAGTCAGCGATGTCGTTACCCGGGGAAGAATAGCGGCACTCGTCAGTAGTATAGAGATTAAAACCAAAGTAACCGATCGTGCCGATTGACCAGTATGGCCATCCCCAACCTGTGTTGGCGGTGGAAGACATATTGACGGATCCCGAGTTTGTCTTGAGATATCCATACATTCCGTCGAGAAGACTCTGTGCGTCAGCCTCCGTCTTAGGATAGTTGACCTCTGTCATCTCGGAATACACCACAGCGTCCAAATCGCAGGATGATAATCCCACGGCCACAGCCGCGGCGGAAAGGAATCCTATGATAATCTTTTTCATTTTCTGGAATATTATTTTGTTTTAAAAAGAAACATTCACACCGAACACTCCGATGATTGGAATAGGAATAGGAGACGAGTTCTGTTCCATCTCAGGATCAAGTCCTTCATAATTTGTGAACAGGACAGAATTCTGCAGGTCAAGATAGACCGAGGCCGAATTGATTTTGGCTCCGCTAAGGATCTTCTCCGGGAGATTGTAAGTCACCCTGATGTTCTTCAGACGAAGGAAGTGAGTGTTCTTGAGTGTGTAATCGTTGTACCCGGAAGTGTTGGCATTCGCTGTGTCGTCAGAAGCCACACCGGTAAGGAATCCGTCAGGATTATAGGTTGACCATCTGTCATAGACGTTGGTTGTGGTGTTAAGGCCCTTATCGGTAGGACAGTATGAGTATCCCCAAGAATATTTTCTCTTCTGGAACAGGCGGCCATAGCCATCGATGTCGAGAGTCCAGTTCTTATAACGGAAACTTGTTCCGATACCGAACACGGCAAAAGGCGCTGAAGTGCCAAGATAAACGATGTCATCGGCATCCATCTTTCCGTCACCGTTCTGATCGACATACTTAAGGTTTCCCACCATAGCCTTAGGTTGGAGAACCTGCCCGTTTGACGTCCAGTTCTTGATTTCCTCCGGATCCTTGAATATTCCGGCTGTCTTCCAGCCGAAAAGCGCGTTAAGATCATCCGTCTCACTCTGCCAAGGGTACAAGGCGACATCAGGATTTCTCTCCACCCACCTTGACTTGTTATGGCTGATGTTGAAGTAGCCGGACCAGTCAATGTCACGGGTCTCGATCATCTTTCCGCGTATGGCAAGTTCAATACCGGAAGATCTTGTGGCGCCTATGTTCTTTGCCTGCTTGTTCATCACATCATTGATTGGAAGAAGCGAGAAATCAAGCAGATCCTTGGCCTGGCGGATGTACCAGTCAACGCTACCGGAAAGCCGGCCTCCAAGAAGGGTGTAATCCACACCGGCATTGAATGTCAAGTCGGTCTCCCATTTAAGGTCCTTGTTACCCTTTTGAAGTTGGTAGATACCATTGGTAAGTTTGCCGCCGAAATAATAGAAGCCACCACTATTCGCCGAACCATAGGTTGTAAGAGTATAGTAATTGGAAGTGAGGATAGACTCGTTACCTGAGGTACCGACTCCGGCACGAAGTTTAAGGAAGTCCACCCAATTCACATTCTTCATGAAGTTCTCATTCGAGATGTTCCATGCCGCCGAGATTCCAGGGAAGGTACCCCATTTGTGATTGGTGGCGAACACGGACGAACCGTCACGACGAAGAGTGAGTCCAAGGACATATTTGTCGTCGAATGAATAGTTCGCGCGGGCGAAGAAGGAAAGTTTCTTGAAACCGAACTTCCTTGATTTGTAAAGGACATCGTCAGTGTCAGAAGACAATTGCAAAGCATAGTTTTCCAGCGCGTCCGTAGGGATGTTGAACACAGTGAAGCCGTAACTCGTTCCCTCAACAGTATAGTAGCCTGTACCTGCGACAACATTGAGGGTGTGCCTGCCGAACTTCTTGTCGAATGTCAAATATTCCTCAGAGGAGATATTCTTGTTGTAGCCGTTGGAGAATCCTCCATAGTTGTCTTGAATCTGCTGGGCAAGCTTGGCCTCGGTCGGAGCGAACAACTCCCTCCTGTCAGCGGTCTGGTCATATCCGAACTGCGCAGTCAGCTTAAGCCATGAAGTAACCTGAGCCTCAAGTTTCGGAGTAAACATAAGCCTGTTTGTGACAGACCAATCCTTGATAAGAAGATAGGCAAGTGGGTTGTTGGAGTTGCCATAGACAGGAGCGTTAAGGTTGCCGTTCTCATCCTTAAGGCTGAGGTAAGGAGCGAAATAGATCGCCGAGTTGGACATATTCGCCTCATTGGCATTCTCACGCCAATGTCCACCAGAAGGGTTGTTGGCCTTGTTCTGGGTGTACATAGCGTTCACATTCAATTTCAACCACTTGGTGATATTTGCGTCAAAATTAACACGACCGCTGATTCTGTTCAAATCCGAACCTTTCAGGACAGAGGTGTTGTCGTAGTAGTTGAATGATGAATATACACGGAATTTCTCTGTACCTCCGGAAATTGACACATTGTGGTCGTGAATGATACCAGTCCTGAAGATGTCGTCAAGATGATGATAAGTCTTCGTGTTCTGCGCGATCTCCTCAGGGGTGTAGTTCACCGGCCAACCGGAAGATGGCGCGGCTGTCTCACCGTAAGGGAAATACTTGTTCTGATAAAGCCAGTTCTCCTTAAGTTTAAGGTTCTGCTGTTCCATCATGGCCTGGGAATCAAGAGGTTCGTAGTATTTACCCGACTTCTGCACAGAGACAGAACCTGAATACGTTACCCTTGGCTTTCCCGCCTGACCGTTCTTCGTAGTGATGAGTATGACTCCGTTCGCGGCAGCAGATCCATAAATAGCAGCGGCAGAAGCATCCTTAAGGACATCAATGGAAGCGATATCGTTAGGATTCAGAGTAGCGAGCGGACTACGGTTGGCGTTGTTTCTTCCGGCATAGTCGATCAGTCTGGAAGGTCCTCCTTTCTCCGCATTGTTGGAATTTGAGTTGATGACTATTCCGTCAATGACATAAAGAGGAGAGTTGGATCCGTTAGGTGAAAGCTCACCGCGAATGTTGGCGGAGACCGCGGAACCTGGCTGAGCCGAGGACATATTCAGTGTAAGACCTGCGACCTTTCCCTGAAGGGACGCGTCGATGCTGACAGCATTAGGGGCTTTGATGTCCTTCTCCTTCACAGAGGAGATCGCACCCGTCACGGACTCTTTGAGCTGGCTACCGTAACCGACGACAACGGCATCGGCGAGAAGCTCTGAATCCTCCTTCAATGTCACATTGATCACTGTGTTCGACCCAACAGGCTGCTCAACCTTGACGTAGCCGATTGAAGAATAGACAAGCACAGCTTTTGGCCCTGACACTGTGATGCTGTACTTTCCGTCAGCGTCAGTTGAAGCTCCGGTGTTAGTTCCTTGCTCCATGACAAAGGCACCTATTACCGGTCCATTGGCGTCCACGACCTTGCCTGTCACAGTTTTAGACTGTGCGAATGCTGTCGTACTTCCTAAAACCAACAGACCAACAGTCACCATGATCAGTGAGACTGTTCTCAATAGTTTTGATTTTAACATTTTGACATAAATTGTTGTTAAACTGTTCGTTTAGTAAAGTTATTATAGTCCTAGCTAATTATTTTTCCCCGCAGTGAGAGTCAACAGTGACAACCACAGACTACATATAAATAATCCTTGTGAACGAGGAATTCTCCATGTGGCAAATTCCAAAAACGCTGTAAAGGTATAAATCTTTTGAAGAAGAGCAATAGTTTTTTCTTAAAATATAATGAAAAAGGCTTTAATGTTTAAGAGAGAATTCGCAACCGCAAAAGGTTTGGTTATACATATTCCATTTCTTAATCAGGGCGTTGCGACGTTCCTGAAGGCCGCAACGGCGCCAGTTCTGATTCCACCACGTGACTTTATTCTGTCGTCCGGATAAAGGAAACTTTGAGTTTACTTCTGAGTCAATGGCGCATTCGCCATCGTAAATGCCGTTGATAACATCGCAGACCCAGCGGCCAGCCGCATCGACTTGATTCAGATCTTTCCACCTGGACGAGGCCAGGGTTGTGGTCAGAAGGGTATAGCCGTTCACTGCGGCATAGCGGGCCGCCCGCAGAAGGCGAAACTTGAAGCATTCAAGGCAACGTGGACCACGTTCGGGCATGTCGGCGATGCGGATGACCGATCCCTGAACCTGCCGATGAGACGCTGCGCCACCGGAATTGGTCGCTTCGACAGACTCAGCGACCGGGCTTGTCTCCAACTGACGGACAAATGCCAGCCATGCGGCGTGATCATATTCATCATCAATCGTTTCCAGACCATGAGCAGCGGCGTAGCGGCACAATTCGTCACGACGTATGGAATATTCATGGAAAGGGACGATGTTGGAGTTGCTGAAGAATATTCCTGGACGAAGACCTTCACCCACCATCCACTCGATGATGGCGGTCGAACATGGAGCGCAGCAGCAGTGCAGCAGGATGCGCTCTTGCGAGAGGTCACAACCTTCCGGTGGTTCTGGCACAAACATTTTCTTATGAATATCCCCATTTTTCATTTTCACGGCAAATTTAGTGGTTTTTCAGGAATAATCGTCATTGCCGTGTGTCGCGGGTGGCTTGGTGGCGTTGTTAAACGAACAGTTTAGTCACAATGTTTCGTACCCTTGCAGGGATAATCACTTTCTAAAGATTTTGCCCGAAGAACTTTCAATGCTGACTTTTGTAAGGTTAAACCGCACATAGTAGGTCATTTTGGCGGAAAATAACATAAATGTTGCGCCAAACTTTAATTTTTTTCTTAACTTTGGCGAAACAATCCACAGAACTAGAGGCTTTCCGGCGCGAGTCAAGGACAAGAAAGGCAATCCATCTTGTGATGATTTCCCCTTACGGTGTACTAAGGAATATGTATTCCGGAGCTGTCACGAATCAAGTGACCTTAGACGCACTGTTTGAGTGAGTCGGAACAATTCCAATTCGTGATTTTGTTCTGATTTGATTTTGCTGGAAGAACATTTAATGCTAACTTTAACGAGACGAAAAACAGAAAGACCAAGGAGCTATGATCGAAAAGGACGAGAGATTCACTTTGGCGGAGAGATATGTGGAAGAGACGGGGGTCTCCGTGTTCCTGACCGGCAAGGCCGGCACGGGAAAGACAACATTCCTTAAAGAGATAATAAGACAGACTTCCAAGCGGTTCGCCGTCGTGGCCCCTACCGGAGTGGCGGCCATCAATGCGGGCGGAGTGACTATCCATTCGTTTTTCCAATTGCCGCTGTGTCCTTACCTGCCTGATGTCAAAGAACTTGTCACCGAGTACCAGATGCCGGAGCGGATGCGTTCCCTGCGCAAGGAAAGGGTGAAGATCCTGCGGACTTTGGACCTGTTGATCATTGACGAGATTTCGATGGTGAGGGCTGACATCCTGGACGCGATCGATGACATCCTGAAGCGTTACCGCCGCAATGACAAGCCGTTCGGCGGGGTGCAGCTTTTGATGATCGGGGATATTCAGCAACTCCCTCCGGTTGTCAAGGAATCTGAAAGGCCGTATATGGAACAGGTATATTCATCGCCTTTCTTCTTTAATTCCAAGGTGTTGCAGCGGCTTCCGTACGTGACGATCCAGTTGGAGAAAGTCCATAGACAGAGCGACATATTATTCCTTGACATTCTGAATGAGGTGCGGTCGGGGATGCCGAGTGAGGCAGCCTTGCAGGAGTTGAACAAGAGACTGGATCCGGGCTTCGTGCCGCCGGAGGACGAGCGTTGGATCCGCCTCACGACCCACAACGCGCAGGCGGATTCGGTCAACGAGGCGAAGATGAACGCGTTGGAGACCGACGAGGCGACTTTCGAGGCACAGGTTGAAGGGATATTCCCGGAAAACGCCTATCCTGCTGAGACTCAGCTTCGTCTGAGGGTCGGTGCGCAGGTGATGTTCGTGCGCAACGACACTTCCGGCGAGGCACGCTACTACAACGGCAAGATCGCGACTGTCGAGAAGGTGAAGCCGCAGCTGATAGTGAAGGATGAGACCGGAGAAAGCATCGTGGTCACGACAGAGAAATGGGAGAACATCCGCTATGGACTGAATGAGGAAAGCGGTGAGATTGAGGGAATTGTGGACGGAACTTTCGAGCAGGTCCCTCTGCGTCCGGCCTGGGCGGTGACGATCCACAAGAGCCAGGGCCTGACATTCGACCATGTCATCATCGATGCGGGATCAGCATTCTCGTTCGGTCAGGTCTACGTCGCCCTTTCCCGTTGCCGCACCCTCGAAGGCATCGTCCTGACCACCCCGATCACCCGGCGCTGCACGTTCACAAGCGAGGAGGTCTCGGCGTTCGAGAGCAGCCGCGAGCCGGCGGACGAGGTGCGCCTAAAGCTGTCGGCAATGTCCAATGAATATTTCACCTCAACCCTCTGCGATGCCTTTGACCTTCAGCGGCTTCGCTATCTTTACAACAGGGTCAACCGAATATATCAGGTCAACCTGTCGAATCTCTATCCTGATCAAGCTGACAGGTTTAACAAGGTCGGTGCGGGAATATCGGAGCCGACCGGGGTGGCCACTCCTCAGCAAGCCGCCGGGAAGGACAACCAAAAGGCCTTCGCCGGAATCCGTTCGCTAAGCGACACGACCCAGAAGTTCCAGAAACAGATCCGCTACATCGCCGCATCCATCCACAGCGGCGCACCGGACGACTTCCCTCTCCTCCGGGAGCGCGTCACCAAGGCTTGTGAATATTTCCGAAAAGAGTTGAGGCCTTTGGCATCGTTCGCCGCTCCGCTGACGCTCGTCGAAATAGATGACAAGGAGGTCAAGAAGGCTTTCAAGGCGGCGGCCGAGGAGTTTTTAAACGAATTGCGGTTCCGTCTGACGCTTTACGAGACTGTCCTGTCGGAAGGATTCAGCACGAAAACTTATCATAAATTAAAGACGGACAATGAGTTGTCGGACGAAAGGTCGTTGAAGGCGTTGGTCAGGTCGTTCTCCGAGACAGCTGGCGGTTCGCTTCGGCAGGCTCAGCGACCGGAAGGCCAGACGGGCGATGCACAGCAGCACTCCAGCAAGTCCAGTGCGCCACAAACCCAGCGACCGGATGCGGACGGAGAGCCGGTCGAACCGCCTGTCAGGGGACAGACTCAAAAACCAGCCGACGGACAGTCGCAGGAATCAGGCACCTACACCGGCAGCGCACATCCGGAACTGGTCCAGGCCCTGATCGACTGGCGGCGTGAAAAGTACCAGAAAGACAACGTCCCCGCCTACATAATCCTCCACCAGAAAACCCTTCTGGCCATAGCCGACCTCGCCCCGACCACCAAGGAGGAACTCCTCACCGTCAAAGGCTTCGGCAAGTCCAAGTGCGACAGGTACGGTGATGAGATCCTGGAAGTAGTCCAAAAGGGCCTCAAGAAAATTTGACACCTATTTTTCTGATAGAAATTGTCTGCCAATCTTATAGCAAGTACACCAAGCGATGATCAAGGATGCCGACCATCGCTAAAACAGCGTATCCCCAGAAAGGGCATAGGATTGTTTTTCAGCCTTTAACGCATCTGAAATTTGACAAACCAAGCGTTGCTTTATCAAGACTTCCAGTTTGTAGAATTTTTCTATGGGTATCGCAAGCAACGTTTTATCACCATTATTAATTCCTACCCTAAAGCTAACCTCAAGTACTTTTCCGTCGTCCGGATCAACCACATAGGTCAAGAAAACACGTCCCTGACTTTTTGTATAATTGTTAATTTCATCTTCGCTAAAAACGTCCCTTACTATCTTCTTAAATTGAACCGCATCAGATGTCGCCATATGACCCATTCCAGAAGCATAGGTATAATACACGGTTGGATCTGAGCCAACCTTATAGCGAGGTGTTTTCCTCATATAGTTTGCTGCATTCTCAACATACACACTACCAGAGTAATGTGTTATGCGATACCCTACATTACTATATTCAACATATTCTTTACTTGAATAATAATCCTGTGCCGACGATGCCACGGCGGCGAAAGTCAGGAGAAAGGAACTGATGGCGAGCTTCAGAATATTCATAAATAGTGGTTATGATTGTGTAAATATGGCGAATAATCGTCACAATCCAACAGGACAACCGCATCAAAATACCTCCTTCCTTTTGCATACGGCAATGCGGTGA
>ERZ1026898.154-NODE-154-length-46513-cov-7.693917_pt1 | contig 46513 bp, 38 predicted proteins | sample MGYA00380178_ERZ1026898 | MGnify/ENA primary metagenome ERZ1026898 (study PRJEB33269, sample SAMEA4719814) | human gut metagenome | biome: human-associated habitat; feature: organic feature; material: feces | place: Cameroon | collected 2013-10 ...
TATCTATTATCTGGCTGAGCGTCGTATCCTCGCCGACGCGCGTCGCTTCGCAAGTAAGGAATCCGTTCTGATTGAGCGTAGCTGCGCTGACGAGACTGCCGGGCGCTTTGTCAACAGGGATGCTCTCGCCGGTAAGCGCCGATTCATCAACCGCGCTCTCGCCGCTTATAACTCTGCCGTCAACAGGGATGCTCTCGCCTGGTCTGACAACAAAAGTATCCCCCTTTACGACTTCCTCCGCGGGTATAACCTGCTCCTTGCCGTCTCTTATCACGCAGGCGGTTTTCGGCGCAAGATCCATGAGGCTCTTTATCGCATCTGTAGTGCGTCCTTTGCTTAAGGCTTCGAGATATTTGCCGACGGTTATAAGCGTCAGTATCATTGCCGCCGACTCAAAATAGAGTCCGTGGAGATGATGCATCGCCATCTGAACATTGCCGTTCACCGCCGCGTTGCACATTTCAAAGAGCACCGCTGTACTGTATATATAAGCCGCCGCGCTTCCGAGCGACACAAGCGTGTCCATGTTCGGCGCGCCGTGAAAAAGACTCTTGGTTCCGCTGATAAAAAACCGCTGATTTATAACCATGACAGCCGTTGTCAGCAGAAGCTGATAAAGTCCTATTGCAAGCGGATCAGAAGCAAATATCTGCGGCACGGGCCAGCCCCACATCAGGTGTCCCATCGAGACATACATCAGCGGGAGGAGCAGCACGACCGAGGCTATAAGCCTATGAAGTATTTTTTTCGGCTCGTTGCTTTCGAGTGATACTTTTTTGTTTTCTTTTTTGCCGCCCTGATTCTGCGGCGATGCGCCATAACCCGCCGCAGATACGGCTGAGCATATTTTCTCGGCAGTGGCGGGCGAAGAAAAATCGACGGTCATTGAATTTGTCAGCAGGCTGACCGTCACCTCTTTCACGCCCTCGACCCCGCGCACCGCACGCTCGACATGAGCACTGCACGCGGCGCAGGTCATGCCGGTAACATCGAATTTTTCCATCTGTCTCACTCCGATTATTTGAGCTTTTTAATGAGTTCCACAGCCTCAGCTATGACCTCATCATCGCCGTTTTTTATACCCTCTGCGACACAGGTCTCCATATGCTCTTCAAGTATAATATAGCCGACATTTCTCAGTGCATTCTGCGCGGCGGCAAGCTGAATAAGAATATCGCCGCAGTATCGGTTATCGTCGAGCATATTTTTTATTCCGCCGAGCTGTCCGATTATCCGGCTGAGCCTGTTTTGAAGAGCTTTTACTGTATCGTCGCTCCGCGGCGTCGACTTATGCCGACAGCATTCGCAGCATTTATTTTCATTTTCCATTCTGTCATCTCCCGTTTCTGTCTTTAACCTGATTATATACCCCCATAGGGTATTTGTCAACACCGCTTTTTTATATTATTTTATCCAAGCCGCACCAAAGCAAATAAAAAAAGAGCCGCCCATTTCTGAGCAGCTCCCAAAAAATTTGATTTTTTAAGCGATTATATATTCTCGAAGCCGCTGAAGCCCTTGAATATACGCTCGTCGTACTCGTTGTTCTCGTCCTTATCGTGGAGGGGATACCAGACCTGAGCAAAGAACGGATTGACCTTTGCTTCAGCGTCATATGCCCAGTGGAACTTCTTGCCTTCGCTGTCGGAGGGAAGCTCTTTCGGGCACCAATGGCCGCCCTTGAGAACAAGGTTCGGGGTCATCTCAAACTCATGGCCGTGAGCGCACTTCCACTTGAGAGGAGTGAACAGGTCGCCCTTGGTCATCTCGGTCGAGAGGCACTCGCCGCCGCGGAAAGCAGCAGCCTTCTTCATATCCTCGAGGTCAAGCTCGCTCTCGGGCTTGCTCTCGTCATAACCGTGGTCAAGAAGGGTAACTTCCTCGGTGGGACGCTCGATCTTGAAGGTATCCCAGTTGCCGATAGCTTCCCAGTTCTTCTTGGAGCCATAGTAAGCGGTGATTCTGTCCTGAACATTGTTGGAAATCCACCACATGGTGCCGTAAATCTCGGTGTTTGCAAGCTTCTTCATGAAGGTCTTCTTGAGAATGCCAGCGAAGGGCTTTGCAAGGAAAGCGAGTTTGAAGTAAGGCTCAACCTGAGTCATCATCTGCTTGAAGTATGCCTTCACGGGGATGTTGGCTCTAAAGTGCAGGTACTCCTCAAGCTTATCCGAGTCAGCATACCACTGACCGTGGAAGTTGCGGAGGATGAACCAGTTGGCATCAAAGAGCTTCTTGGTGGAGCCGATGCCGAGAGTGCCGAGGAGCAGCTCCTCGAACTCGAAGTTGGTGAGTCTGTATTCCTTACCGCTGCCGATGTTGTAGAACTTTCTCCAGAAGTCCTCGGGAACGTCGGGCTCGCAGATGTTTGCAAGAAGGCGGCCGGAATCCTCAACAGTTGCCCACTCAAGCACGCCGTTTATCGGAACATGGAACATGATGGGGTCGATGTTCTTGAGGATGTCGGGATAAAGGATACCGGACTGGCGGAGCGATACCCAATGCTTAAGGCCGGACTCAGCGAAGATGCTCTCAGCGATGGTCTTGCTTATTGCATAGTGATCATAGATGCTGATTTTGATCGGGTCGCCGGTTCTTGCCCAATGGATAGGAGCGTTTCTGTCGCCGGTCTGAGCAACAGTGCCGATATAGACGACCTTGATATCGTCCTTGTTGGGCTGAGCCTTGACTGCCTCGACTATGTTCTTAGCAGCGGTGGTATTGGTCTGAATGGTCTTTGTCGGATAATAGTCAGCCGAAGGCGAAACCATTCCGCCGACATGGAGAACATAATCAGAACCCTCAACGCACTTGAGGACATCGTCATATCTCTTCAGGTCGCCCCAGACGATCTTAACGCTGGGATCATTAAGGTAATTTGCGAATTTCTTTCTGTTTTTCTCACTGTCGCGAAGAAGCAGGACTATGTTGAGCTTGTCTTTCTTGCTGTAAAGCTCTTTGAAGCCTGCCCAGCCCATATGGCCGGAAGCGCCGGTGAGAAACACTGTCTTTTTTTCTGCCATGAGTGTTTTCCCTCCATTTGCATTATTACAGAGTGTATGATAGCACATTAAAATGCGTTTTATTTTATATTTTAGCATTATATGTCAAAAATTACACTCAAGTGCAAAAAATATAAGCGCAAATGTATCGATAAAGCCTTATCGGTGTATCTCGAGAAAGCGGGATATATTTTCGACGGTTCTTCTGTCGAGAAAATGTTCGATGAGCTCGGTCTGGCGCAGCTCGGATTCACTCGAATTCATGCGGCGCAGCAGGCTCTCTATAACATCGTGGCGGAAGATAAGATACTCCCCTATTTCCCTTCCTCGCTTGGTGAGATATATCGTTCCGTATTTTTCAAAGGTCACGAGCCCCATCTCGCTGAGCTTATGCACCATTTTAGATGCAGACGATTCGCTGACATTTATCTTTCGCGCGAGCACGCCGAGGCGAACCGAGCCGGACTGAGGACAGTTGCGGCAGATCATCTCGAGATAGTCCTCCTGCGACGCCGTGAGTCCGTATTCGCCCCTGTATTCGCTGCCGTTGAAAGTGAAAAATTTTTCGCTGCCGTCCATGCCCATTCACCCTTTTCGCAGATGCCGATATTATGGTATCGGGAAACTTTCTTTCCCCGGGTAAACTTATATTAAAGGGTGAATCAAATTATGAGTCTTGTCTCTTTGAATACATTATCGGTCGGCGAACAGGCATATGTAAACAAACTCGGCTTCGGCGCGAACGACCGGCGCAGAATGCAGGACATCGGTCTTATCGACGGAACGCGCGTTGAATGTCTCGGCAAAGCGATATCCGGCGACCCGGCGGCGTATTTAATTCGCGGCGCGGTCATAGCACTCAGAAGCGAAGACGCCGCAAAAATAGCGGTCAGCAAGATATGACGGCGCGGAGGCGGTAAAATTGGGATTGACGCGCACTTCAACGGGAAAGCACAGCATGAACGCAAATACGCCCGCTCTCAAATCTGATCCCGGCGATATTGTGATAGCCCTCGCCGGGAATCCGAACGTTGGCAAAAGCACGGTGTTCAACGCTCTGACCGGCATGAATCAGCACACCGGCAACTGGACGGGGAAAACCGTCGCCACCGCCTGCGGGTCGTTCAGAAAAAACGGAAAGAATCATATTCTGGTCGATCTTCCCGGCACATACTCGCTCTTCACGCACTCGGTCGAAGAGGAAGTGGCGCGGGACTTTATACTCAGCGAAAATGTCGACGCCTGCATAGTTGTTTGCGACGCAACATGCCTTGAGCGAAATCTGAATCTTGTTTTGCAAATAATTGAAATAACTCCGCGCACTGTCGTTTGCATTAATCTCATGGACGAGGCGAAGAGAAAGAAGATATCAGTTGATATTCCCGCTCTGTCGCGCGAGCTCGGTGTACCCGTAATCGGAACGAGTGCGCGCAGCGGCAAGGGGCTCGACGAGCTGATTGACGCAGTTGACTCGGTAATATCAAAAAAGTCCGCTCCCATAGAGCCTGTGCATTATGGGAGCGGAATCGAAGAAGCACTAAAAATACTCACGCCCGCTCTGAGCGAAAAATCAAGCCACCCACGGCGCGATGCAATGCGAATACTCTCGGGAGAAATTGAAGCTCCCGACCCGGCGCAAGATGAGGCAAAGCTCGCAAATGAAGTAATTGACAGATTCGGGCTTACGCATGAAATGATACGCGACAAAGCGGCAATAGCCGCCGTTATGAGAGCTGAAGATATATTCAAGAAATGCGTCACAACAAGCGCAAAGCACTCGGCGGCAGACAGAAAGCTCGACCGCATATTCACGGGTCGTGCCGGGATTTTCGCCATGCTCCTGCTGCTCGCCGCCGTGCTATGGCTGACTGTATACGGGGCCAACTATCCGTCAAATCTGCTGTTTTCGGCTTTTGATGCGCTCGGTGTAAAACTGTGGCAATTACTATATTTGATAAACGCTCCCGATATTCTGACGAGCGCGCTCATTGACGGAGTATACAGAGTTCTGACGTGGGTCGTTGCGGTCATGCTCCCGCCGATGGCGATATTCTTTCCGCTGTTCACGCTGCTCGAAGATTCAGGATATCTTCCAAGGGTAGCTTTCAATCTCGACCACAGGTTCAAGAAATCCGGCGCGTGCGGAAAACAGGCATTAACAATGTGCATGGGATTCGGCTGCAACGCGGCAGGAGTTACGGGATGCCGGATAATCGACTCGCCGCGTGAGCGCCTCATGGCAGCGACCACAAACGGATTCGTGCCGTGCAACGGGCGATTCCCGACGCTGATATCGCTGATTTCACTGTTTATCGTCGGCGCACTGCCCGCTCCGTTTGACTCGTTTGCCGGAGCCGCTCTGCTGACGACGCTCATAGTTCTGTCCGTCTTTGCGACCTTTGCGGCGTGTTCCCTGCTTTCAAAGACGATGCTTCGCGGAGTACCTTCATCATTCACGCTCGAGCTGCCGCCGTATCGCCGACCTCAGATAGGCAAAGTTATAGTGCGCTCCGTATTCGACCGCACGCTCTTTGTGCTGGGGCGCGCCGCGGCTGTTGCGGCTCCCGCCGGGCTTATAATATGGATAAGTGCGAACATAAAAATAAACGGCACGAGTATTTTTTCATACTGTTCGGATTTTCTTGACCCGCTCGCGCGGATCTTCGGCATGGATGGAGTCATTCTGACTGCGTTCATTCTCGGATTCCCGGCAAACGAGACTGTTGTGCCGATAATGCTCATGGGTTATCTCGCCGACAGCGGCATCTCGCAGACTGACGGCGCTGCGCTGCACACACTGCTCACGGCAAACGGCTGGGACATAAAAACAGCCATATGCGTGATAATATTCATGCTTTTCCACTGGCCGTGTTCAACAACGCTGATAACGGTAAAAAAAGAGACGGGCAGCATGAAATGGGCTGTTATCGCCGCACTTCTGCCGACCGCCGCAGGGCTTATATTATGTTTTGCCGTGTCTCATATTTTCGCGCTGATCTGAGAGAGCAAACCGGGAACTTCCGAAAGCTCTTTTATTGTGTAGTCCGGCTTTATGTCGCTGTCGTTTTCTATTCCTTTGGGATTGAACCAGACGGTTGTTATCCCGGCGTTTATGCCGCCTTTTATGTCAGAGCTCAGGCTGTCACCGATTATGACCGTTTCGCTGAGCGAGAAATCGGGTATTTCCGCAAAACAGATATCAAAGAACTGCTTGTCCGGCTTATTGGCGCCGAGAATCTGAGAGATAAATATGCCGTCCATATATTTTGCGATTCCGGAGCTTCCTATCCTGCCCTCCTGTACCTTTGCGGTGCCGTTTGAGACTATATAAAGTCTATACTTTCTGTAAAGCTCCTCGAGCAGCTCGGGCGCGCCGGGCATAAAATAGTGGCCGATTGCGAGCATACTTTCATAATACGCAGTCGCCTTTACGGGATCGCACTCGACGCCTATCGTTTTAAACAGTTCGCGGTAGCGCCCGACTTTAACTTCTTCGCGCGAGATTTCGCCGAGTTCGAGGCGCTTCCAATGGGCTGCGTTTATTGTGCTGTAGAGAGCCAGTGTCTCCTCGGTCGGGTCGATGCCGAAATGCACAAGTGTTTTCGTGAGGGCTATTTTCTCCGCCTTATGAAAATCGAAGAGAGTATCATCCAAGTCAAAGAGCACATTTCTTATCATCATAAACCTCCGCGGACTTTTTCGACTATTATAGCACCGATTTTATTTCTATAGAGTATATATCAGAATTTTTTACCGAATATTTTTTGTTGCGAGGCACTTGTTCACAATTTGTTTAAATTCGAGTGGTACGATTGTCGCGGTCATAATATGGGACACTTGGGAGGCCGCACAAAAATGAATAATGCAGCAGAAAACAGACGAAAAAAAGCACTTCTGATAGTCAATCCCTGCGCGGGAAAGAACAGAACGAGATCAGATCTCGGCGAGATAGTCAATGCCTTTCCGGACGGCGTTTTTGACTTCACCATCAAATACACCACCTGCCAGGGCGACGCAGTGAATATAGCGCGCGGCTTTGCAGAGGGACACGACCTTGTTATCTGCTGCGGCGGAGACGGCACGCTCAACGAGACTATAAACGGACTGATGAGCGCGGGAGCGAATATTCCGATAGGCTATCTGCCGATGGGTTCGACAAACGACCTCGCAGTGACGCTCGGAATACCGACAAAGCTCAACGAAGCCGCCGAGCTTATCGCCTCGGGGCACACGAACGGATACGATGTCGGCGACTACAACGGACATCAGTTTTCATATGTCGCCTGCTTCGGCCCCGGCACAAAGATATCATACAGCACCCCGCAGAAGATGAAAAATCTGCTCGGATACAGCGCATATATGATAAATGGCTTTTTCCTGCATCTTATCCCCGCTCTCGCCGATGTCAAGCCGAGACACATTAAAATAGAATATGACGGAAATGTGCTTGAGGACGATTTCTATTTCGGCTCGTTTTCAAATTCCACTTCTGTTGCGGGACTTTTCAAATTTGACAAAGATGATGTCAAGCTTGACGACGGTCTGTTTGAGCTTCTGCTCGTGCGCAAGCTCTCTAATCCGCTTGCGGCGTTCAACATGCTCCACAGAATAATGAAACGCGACTTCGACGGCGACTCTCTTATATACATAAAAGCTTCCGAAGTAAAGCTCACATTTGAAAAGCCCGAGATATGGACGCTTGACGGAGAATGCGGCGGCGAAGCAACACAGGTAGACCTCAAGGTTCTCCACCGCGCCGTGAACATATTCTCGCCCGAAAATCCGATGTTCTCGCACAGAGAAAGCAAAGAAGAAGCAACCGTATAACCGCAAAAGTTTTATCCGCAGACTAAGCTCTGCGGATATTTTTTGTGTTTTTATATTGCTATTGATTTCTTGCGGATGAGCTATTATATTATAATGTTGTAGATTTTGCGGCATATATGTGGTATTATATTTACATATATAGTGTTGCATTCAACCGCCTATCTTATCGGCGCAATCCACAGGAGGACACAGCATGAATCTTGTTCATCTGAAATACGCAGTTGAAGTGGCTGAGACCGGGTCTATAAACAAAGCTTCTGAGAAGCTCTATGTCAGCCAGCCCAACCTCAGCAGAGCGATAAAAGAGCTCGAAGCGAGTCTCGGAGTTACCATATTCGACCGAAGCGCAAAGGGAATGGTGCTGACGCCGGACGGCGAGGTTTTTGTTCGTTACGCCCGCTCGATACTCCGTCAGGTCGACGCTATCGAAGAAGTGTTCAGCAAGGGTACGACCGAGAAGAAAAAATTCTCGATATCCGTGCCGAGGGCGAGCTATGTGACCGACGCATTCGCCGAGTTCTCAAAGCTTCTCGACAAGGACACGTCGGTTGAGATATTCTACAAAGAGACTAACTCCATGCGCTCGATGAAAAACATTCTCCAGGATGAATACAAGCTCTGCATAATCCGCTACGCCGAAGGATACGACAAATATTACAAATCGACATTCGACGAAAAGGGGCTGACCTACGAGCTTATAACCGAGTTTCAATATGTTCTGCTCATGAGTAAGAACAGCACGCTCGTAGAGAAAGAGAACATTACCTTCGACGATCTTCGCGACCGCATTGAGATAGCACACGCCGATCCGTATGTGCCGTCCCTTCCGCTGTCCGAAGTCAAGAAAGAAGAACTGCCGGACAATTCGCAAAGGCGCATATTCGTGTTCGAGAGAGCGAGTCAGTTTGAACTGCTCTCTCGCAACCCCGATACTTTCATGTGGGTCTCCCCCATTCCGCAGGAGCTTCTCGACAGATACGGGCTCATCCAGCGCGTCTGCCCGGAGAACACACGCAAATATAAAGATGTGTTGGTTCACCGCAAGGATTATGAGCTGACCGAGCTTGACAACATGTTTATAGAGCAGCTTGTCAAAGCGAAGCGAAAGACTTTCGGATAAAGGAGAAAATATAAAATGAAATGGTTTATAGCATCCGACATTCACGGCAGCGCGTACTACTGCCGAAAGATGCTTGAAAGATACAAAGCCGAGAACGCCGACCGCATGCTTCTGCTCGGCGATATACTCTATCACGGCCCGCGAAACGACCTGCCGGAGGGCTACGCTCCCAAAGAGGTCATCGAAATGCTCAACGCGATGAAAGATGAGATTCTCTGCGTGCGCGGAAACTGCGAAGCTGAAGTCGATCAGATGGTGCTGAAATTCCCGGTTCTCGCCGACTACGCGATAATAGCCCTCGGGAACAGCATTATTTACGCGACGCACGGACATATATACAATGAAAACAATCTTCCGTCTATGAAAAAAGGTGACATTCTTCTGCATGGACACACGCATGTTCCGAAGTGCGTTGAGCATGAAGATTATACATATATGAACCCCGGCTCGGTTTCGATACCGAAAGAGGACAGCCATCACGGCTACATGACGCTCGAAAATAAAAAATTTGTCTGGAAAGATCTCGACGGAAACGTCAAAAAAGAGTTCATTTCAGGTCAATAACACCATAAAAAAACTGAATATCCCCCACTATCTGTAAACTATACCAAATAAAGGTAAAGGTATATCGATATCAATAATATCGATATATAAAAGTCGTAATTCCCTTTTGCGTCGTTATGCGATAGAATAGTATTGGTCAGAAGTCAGACTACTACTTTTCAGGAGGTGCAGCATGAAAACTACGGACGTGTCCAGAGCTGCTCTGGGGCGCATCCCTGTTTATCTCAAATTTATTGAGAGTCTGCCACAAGATGTCGAAACGGTCTCGGCGACAACGATAGCAAAGGCATTGGGCTTCGGCGAAGTTCAGGTTCGAAAGGATCTCGGAGCGATATGCGGCTCCGGCAAGCCGAGGATAGGTTACACCGTATCCGACCTCAAAGCGAGCCTTGAATGTCTTATCGACAGCCGCAACGGCAAAACGGTGATAGTCGGCGCGGGAAAGCTCGGAAGGGCGCTGCTCGACTACGGCGGATTTTCCGACTACGGGCTTGACATTCTCGCGGCGTTCGACACGGTTGTTTCGCAGAATAACGCAAGCGGAAAACCTATACTGCCGATTGACGGACTGCACGATTTCTGCAAAGAAAACAATGTCAGCATCGGAGTCATTGCCGTGCCGGCAAGGGCGGCGCAGGAAGTATGCGACAAACTCTGTCAAAGCGGCATAAAAGCCATAATGAGCTTTGCGCCGTGCAAACTCACCGCACCTGAGGGCGTAGCGATCCAATACGAAAACATGGCTCTCTCGCTCGCACACCTGAAAACACAGATAAAACAGTAAACCGTTTAGGGGGATAAAAATCATGAACAACGAAAGAAAAATCATCGACAGCGTTGAAACACTCGAATCAGCTCTTGCTTCGCTCAAAGAGGCAGAGAAGAAGTTTTCAACTTACACCCAGGAGCAGGTAGACAAAATCTTCCTCGCCGCCGCTTCCGCCGCAAACAAGGCGAGAATACCGCTTGCAAAGATGGCGGTCGAAGAGACAGGCATGGGCGTTGTTGAAGATAAGGTCATAAAGAACAACTACGCGGCAGAATATATTTACAATGCCTACAAAAACACAAAAACCTGTGGTATAATTGAAGAGGACAAGGCATACGGCATAAAGAAGATTGCCGAGCCCGTCGGCGTTATCGCGGCGGTCATACCCACGACCAACCCAACCTCCACCGCTATATTCAAGTGCCTGCTTGCCCTCAAGACCAGAAACGCTATTATCATCAGCTCCCATCCCCGCGCCAAGAAATCAACCGCGGCGGCCGCAAAGGTAGTTCTCGACGCGGCAGTCAAGGCAGGCGCACCCGAGGGCATCATTGAGTGGATCGACACTCCGAGCCTTGAGATGACGAACCTCGTCATGAAAGAGGCGGACATAATCCTCGCCACCGGCGGCCCCGGAATGGTCAAGGCGGCATATTCCTCCGGCAAGCCCGCAGTCGGCGTCGGCGCCGGCAACACGCCCGCTATAATCGACGACACCGCGGATATTGTCCTTGCAGTCAACTCGATAATCCACTCCAAGACATTCGACAACGGCATGATCTGCGCTTCCGAGCAGTCCGTTATAGTTCATAAGAATGTCTACGACGCAGTCAAGACGGAGTTTGCGGCCCGCGGATGCTACTTCCTCGACCCCGACGAGACCGAGAAGGTCAGAAAGACCATTATCATAAACGGCGCACTCAACGCCAAGATAGTCGGTCAGTCGGCTTTCAGAATCGCAGAGCTTGCGGGAGTAACCGTTCCCGAGGGCACAAAGATACTTATCGGCGAAGTCGAGAGCGTTGAGCTCTCCGAGGAGTTTGCCCACGAGAAGCTCTCCCCCGTGCTTGCAATGTACAAGGCAGAGGACATTCACGACGCATTCAACAAGGCTGAACAGCTTATTGCAGACGGCGGCTACGGCCACACGTCTTCGATATATCTCAATGAAATAACCGAGCATGAGAAGCTCGACGAGTTCGCGGCACGCATGAAGACCTGCCGCATCCTCGTCAACACCCCCTCCTCACAGGGCGGCATCGGCGATCTTTACAACTTCAAGCTCGCACCCTCGCTCACCCTCGGCTGCGGCTCATGGGGCGGCAACAGCGTCAGCGAGAACGTCGGCGTCAAGCATCTTATCAACATCAAGACTGTGGCTGAGAGGAGAGAGAACATGCTTTGGTTCAGAGCACCTGAGAAGGTCTACATCAAGAAGGGCTGCCTGCCCGTCGCGCTCGACGAGCTCAAGAACATCATGGGCAAGAAGAGAGCGTTCATCGTCACCGATAACTTCCTTTACAAAAACGGCTACACCAAGCCGATAACCGATAAGCTCGACGAGATGGGCATTGTCCACGCGACATTCGGCGACGTTGCTCCCGACCCGACTCTCCAGTGCGCCGAAAAGGGCGTTGAGCAGATGAGAGCTTTCGAGCCCGACACGATAATCGCCCTCGGCGGCGGTTCCGCGATGGACGCGGCAAAGATCATGTGGGTTCTCTATGAGCATCCCGAAGCGGACTTCATGGATATGGCAATGCGCTTCATGGATATCCGCAAGCGCGTCTACACCTTCCCGAAAATGGGCGAAAAGGCGTATTTCATCGCCATTCCGACCTCGGCAGGTACCGGCAGTGAGGTAACTCCGTTCGCCGTTATCACCGACGAGACAACGGGCATCAAGTATCCCCTTGCCGACTATCAGCTCATGCCCAACATGGCAATAGTTGACACGGATTTCCATATGAGCGCACCCAGAGGACTGACCGCCGCTTCCGGTATTGACGCAGTCACCCACGCGCTCGAAGCTTACGCTTCCGTTATGGCTACCGACTACACCGACGGACTCGCAAAGCAGGCGCTCAAGGTCATATTCGACTATCTGCCCCGCGCATACGAGAACGGTCAGACCGATGTCGAAGCCCGCGAGAAGATGGCGAACGCCGCAACAATGGCAGGTATGGCTTTTGCAAATGCTTTCCTCGGCGTCTGCCACTCCATGGCGCATAAGCTCGGCGCTTATCACCACCTCCCCCACGGCGTTGCAAACGCGCTGATGATTGAAGAGGTTCTCCGCTTCAACGCTGCGGAAGCTCCCGCCAAGATGGGCACTTTCCCGCAGTATGATCATCCGCATACCCTTGCCCGCTACGCAGAGGTTGCAGACAGCCTCGGACTCGGCGGCAAGAATGACAAGGAGAAGCTTGAGAATCTTATAAAAGCTATCAACGAGCTCAAGGAGCGCGTCGGAATAAAGAAGACAATCAAAGACTACGGCATTGACGAGAAATACTTCCTCGACACTCTCGACGAGATGACCGAGAACGCATTCGACGATCAGTGCACCGGCGCAAACCCGAGATACCCGCTCATGAGCGAGATAAAGCAGATGTATCTCAACGCATACTACGGCAAGAAGCACTTTGAAGAGAAGCCCATGCCGACTGAGGCAAACATCGCCGAGGACGACAGCGCCCACAACTTCAAGCAGGCCTACCGCAGAGCGGAAAACGGCAAGAACAAGGCATAAGGAGGGTTCACAATGAATCTTGACAGAATCATAGCAGTAAGAAACAACAAGACAGTCTACCGCGACGGCGACCGCTGCCTCAAGGTTTTTAACGAGGGCTATTCAAAGGCCGACGTGCTCAACGAGGCGCTCAACCAGGCGCGTATCGAAGAGACCGGGCTCAATATTCCGAGAGTTCTCGAGGTTACGGTCATCGACGGCAAATGGACAATAGTGTCCGACTATATCAAGGGCAAGACGCTTGCGCAGCTGATGCAGGAGAATCCCGAGAAGAAGGACGAATATCTCAATCTTTTCGTCGACCTCCAGCTCGAGATGCACTCAAAGACCTGCCCCCTGCTCAACAAGCTCAAGGACAAGATGAACAGAAAGATCTGCCAGACAGACCTTTCCGCAACGGTCAGATATGACCTGCACACCCGCCTTGAGTCGATGCCCAAGCACAACAAGGTCTGCCACGGCGATTTCAATCCCTCGAATATTATAATCACCGACGACGGCACGCCTTATATCATCGACTGGTCGCACGCCACCCAGGGCAACGCCTCAGCCGACGCCGCGCGCACATATCTCCTCTTCTGGCTCAACGGAGATATCGACGCCGCGAAGAAGTATCTGAATCTTTTCTGCGAGAAGAGCGACACCGCGATACAGTATGTCCAGAAATGGATGCCCATTGTTGCCGCATCACAGACGGTCAAGGGCAACGCTGCGGAGCGCGAATTCCTCCACTCGTGGATCGATGTTGTTGATTACTCGTGAAAGAGGTGAAATGAATGAAAATAACCGTTTGCATCGGTTCCTCCTGCCACATCAAGGGTTCGCGCCTGGTAGTTGAGCAGCTCCAGTACCTTATAAGAGAAAACAATCTTGACGACAAGGTAGAGCTCTCCGGCACCTTCTGCATGGGCAAATGCCAGCAGGGCGTGTGCGTCACGGTTGACGACAAGTTCTTCTCCGTGAAGCCCGATACAGTCAAAGACTTCTTCAGCGAAAACGTTCTTGCAAAGGTCTGAAACATATGATAATCCAGATTTGCGTAGGCTCTGCCTGCCACCTCAAGGGTTCGGAAAAGCTTGTCGGGCTGTTTGAGGACGCTCTGAAAAAATATGACCTCGAAAACGATGTTACACTTGCCGGCAGCTTCTGCACCGGCAGGTGCAACCGCGAGGGCGTGACTATATCGGTCGACGACGATGTCTACACCGGAATAACGCCGGAGGGGTTCAACTACTTCTTTGAGGAGAAGGTACTAAAACGGATAAGGGAAGAGAGGGTGTAACGGCATGGATTGCCTGACTCTTAAAAAATCCAACTGTAAAAACTGCTATAAATGTATCCGTCATTGCCCGGTGAAGTCTATACGCTTCTCGGGCAATCAGGCATATATTATCGGCAACGAATGTATCCTCTGCGGTCAGTGTTTTGTCGTATGTCCGCAGGATGCAAAGCAGATAGTTGACGAGACCGAAAAAGTAAAAGTCCTGCTCCAGAGCAACGACCCGGTCATCGTCAGTCTCGCTCCGTCTTTCATAGCAAACTATGAGGGCGTGGGCATAAACGCGATGCGCGAAGCGCTCAAGAAGCTCGGCTTTTTCGACGCCGAGGAGACTGCCGTCGGCGCAACAATAGTCAAGACAGAATATGAGCACATGATAGACAGCGACACGAGAGATATCATAATCTCCTCCTGCTGCCACTCCGTCAACCTGCTCATTCAAAAATATTTTCCTGCGGAGTTGCCGTTTCTTGCAAACGTGCTCTCCCCCATGCAGGCTCACTGCAAGGACATAAAGCGCAGATATCCGAACGCAAAGACTGTTTTCATCGGTCCCTGCGTTGCGAAAAAAGATGAGGCGCAGTACTACGAAGGCATAGTTGACGCCGTTTTGACATTCGACGAGCTGACAAGCTGGTTCAAGTCGGCGGGCGTCGAGCTTGCCCGCGAGACGGACTCGGACGAGCACAGCCGCGCGCGCTTCTTCCCGACGACCGGCGGCATACTCAAGACCATGGCACAGGACAACCCGAAATACACCTACATGGCGATAGACGGCGTTGAAAACTGCATGGCGGCGCTCAAGGACATTGAAAACGGCAAGATACATAACTGCTTTATCGAGATGTCCGCCTGCTCCGGCAGCTGCATCGGCGGTCCGGTAATGGAAAAATTCCACCGCGCGCCCGTAAAAGACTACATGGCTGTGGCGCAGTTCGCCGGCGACAAGGATTTTGAAGTTGAACAGCCGGACAGCTACGAGCTTCAGAAGAACTTCACCGTCATCGAGCGCAGACTTCAGCCCCCGTCGGAGGCAGAAATAACCGAGATTCTTCACCGCATGGGCAAGACTAAGCCCTCGGATGAGCTCAACTGCGGCTCCTGCGGATACAACACCTGCCGCGAAAAGGCTATCGCCATATATCACGGCAAGGCGGAGATATCGATGTGCCTGCCCTATCTTAAAGACAAGGCGGAGAGCTTCTCGGACAACATCGTGCGCAACACTCCGAACGGACTTATTCTGCTCAACGAAAAGCTCGAGGTTCAGCAAATAAACAAAGCCGCGCTCAAGATAATGAATCTTCGCTCCCCCTCCGACATTCTCGGAGACGGCGTTGTGCGCGTGCTCGACCCCAAGGATTTCTTAAACGTTCTTCAAACAGGCAGAAATATGCACGACAAGCGCATGTATCTCGCCGAATACGACAAGTATGTTGAGGAGACTATAATATACGATAAGGAATACCGCCTGCTCATCTGCATCATGCGTGATGTTACGCAGGAGGAGACTGTGCGCGAACAGAAAGAAAACATCAGCCGCCAGACGGTTGAAATAGCCGACAAGGTCGTTGACAAGCAGATGCGTATCGTTCAGGAGATTGCGTCGCTGCTCGGCGAGACGGCGGCGGAAACAAAGATAGCGCTATCCAAGCTCAAGGAGTCGATCAGCAATGAATAACCTCTGCGCCGAGATAGGCTGGAAGAGTATAAACCACGAGGGCGAACAGCTCTGCGGCGATCACGTTGACATAATTGAACAGAACGAAAATTCAACCGTCATCGTGCTCGCGGACGGGCTCGGAAGCGGCGTCAAGGCCAGCATTCTCTCCACCCTCACCTCAAAAATAATATCAACGATGATGGCTGAGGGTCTGCCGCTCGAGGAGTGCGTGGCGACCATAGCCGCCACCCTGCCGATATGCTCGGTGCGCGGAGTCGCATATTCGACCTTCACCATCATACACCTCATAAACAACGAGACCGCCGAGATAATTCAATACGACAACCCGCATGTTATAATGATTCGCGACTGCGAACCGTTTAAATATACAGAGACGGAGCTGAACATCGGCGGAAAGAACATTTTCAAGTCGCAGATAAAGCTTCAGGAGGGCGATGTTTTTGTCGCGATGAGCGACGGCTGCCCGCACGCGGGAATCGGAACGGCTTTCAACTTTGGCTGGAAGCGCGACGATATCGCGGACTTCATGTCCGGGCTTGTGCCTGTCGGCTACACGGCGAAAACGCTTTCGACGATGCTCGTTGACGAGTGCGGCAAGCTCTACGGCGGTCATCCAGGAGACGATGCGACTGCTTGCGTTGTCAAGATACGCAAGCGCGAGCCAATGAATCTTCTCTTCGGTCCGCCGCGCAATCCCGACGACTGCGACCGAATGATGTCGCTCTTCTTCTCGAAAGAGGGCAAGCACATCATCTGCGGCGGCACTACTTCGTCCATCGCCGCCAAATATCTGGGCAAGCCACTCAAGGCGAGCCTCAATTTTGAACAGAGCGACGTTCCGCCGATCGCGGAGATCGAGGGCGTTGATCTGGTGACCGAGGGAGTCATAACGATAAACAAGGTCATTGAGTATGCCAAAGATGCGTTAGGCAAGAATGAACTGTATGAGGAATGGGGCTTCAAGCGCGACGGCGCTTCGCTCATATGCCGCATGCTGTTCGAGGAGGCTACCGACATCAACTTCTATGTCGGCAGAGCCGTTAACCCGGCTCATCAGAATCCCGATCTGCCTATCAATTTCAATATAAAGATGAACCTTGTCAAGGATCTCTGCGCCTGCCTCAAAGAGATGGGCAAGAGAGTCAAGGTCAGCTATTTCTAAGGGGGATATCAATGAGAAAATTCGACACTAAGGTACAGTATCTTAAATATAAAGTCCTGCGCGAAGTCGCGCGGCTTGCATGGAACGACACGCTGCTTGAAAATCTTTTCGAGATACCGAAAACCATCGTCCCCGGCAACACGCCGACCATGCGCTGCTGTGTCTACAAAGAAAGAGCAATACTCAGCGAGCGAGTCAAGATAGCTATCGGCAGCAACCCGAATATTATAGAGGTTATCGACATCGCCTGCGACGAGTGTCCCATGGGCGGATACGAAGTCACCAACGCCTGCCGCGGATGCCTCGCCCACCGCTGTGAGGATGTCTGCCGCTTCGGCGCGCTCTCCTTTGACCGCGAGCACGTTGCGCATATCGACAAAACGAAGTGCAAGGAGTGCGGCGCGTGCTCCAGAGTCTGCCCCTACACCGCGATTATAAACCGCAAGCGTCCCTGCGAGATGGCGTGCAAGATAAAGGCTATCAGCATGAATGAGAACAAGGCGGCGGCAATAAACTACGACAAGTGCATATCCTGCGGCGCGTGCGTCTATCAGTGCCCGTTCGGCGCGATAACGGACAAGTCGTATATGCTCGATGTTATTGATATTATAAAAAAGAGCGAGAACAACACGAAATACAAAGTGTTCGCGGTTGTTGCGCCCTCGATTTCGAGCCAGTTTACATACGCGAAGCTCGGTCAGGTAATAAAGGGACTCAAGGAGCTTGGCTTCCACACGGTTATCGAAGCCGCTCTCGGCGCAGACATGGTCGCATATGCAGAGTCCGAGGAGCTGGCGGAAAAGGGCTTCCTGACAAGCTCCTGCTGTCCCGCATTCGTAAATTACATTGAGAAGTCGTTCCCCGATTTAAAGCCGTTTATCTCCCACAATCTCTCCCCCATGGCGACTATATCCAAATATATCAAAGAGCATGAGGCGCCCTGCAAGGTCGTGTTTATCGGCCCCTGCACGGCAAAGAAAGCGGAGGTTCAGAAGGACGAGGTCAAGCCCTATGTTGACGCGGCGATGACCTTTGAAGAGCTTCAGGCTCTGTTCGACAGCAGAGATATAGACATAATGACCCTCTCCGAAGATGTTCTCGACAACGCATCGTATTTCGGCAGAATATTCGCCCGCTGCGGCGGTCTTGCCGATGCGGTGGCACAGGGACTCAAGGAACACGGCATTGAGGATTTCGACCTCAAAGCCTGCTCCTGCGACGGAATCGAAGCTTGCCGCGCAGCTCTGCTCAGGAAGAGCAAGGGTATGCTCGATGCGAATTTCATCGAAGGCATGGCGTGCATCGGCGGATGCATCGGCGGCGCAGGCTGCCTGACCCACGGCGAGAAGAACAAGAAAGAGGTCGACAAATACGGCATGGAGGCTCACGAAAAGACCATAACCGACGCCATATCGATACTCAACAAATAACAACACTGCCCCGTTCGTCAGAGCGGGGCGTCTTATATGAATGAGATGTAAAATACGGCGCGGATTTGTTGACACCGCCGCCGTAACGGGATAAAATATAATAAAATAATCTGAAAACAGGTGAAAAAACATGGACGAAGTAAGAATTCTCGAAATCAAGCAGAGCGTGTTTAAAAATAACGACGAGCAGGCGGACAAACTGCGCCGCGAGCTCAAAGAAAAGGGCGTATTCCTGCTCAACCTCATGTCATCGCCCGGAGCCGGCAAGACAACGACCCTCAAGGCGACTATCGCCGCGCTGAAAGACAAGGTCAAGATAGGCGTTATGGAGGCGGATATCGACAGTGATGTTGACGCGAAAAGAATCGCCGAGACGGGAGTTAAGGCAATTCAGCTGCACACCGGCGGAATGTGCCACCTCGACGCGGAGATGACAAGACAGGGTCTTGACGGACTCGAGACCGGCGATGTTGAACTCGCAATACTCGAAAATGTCGGCAACCTCGTCTGCCCCGCAGAGTTCGACACAGGAGCCGTTAAAAATGCGATGATTCTCTCCGTGCCCGAGGGCGACGACAAGCCGCTCAAATATCCCCTGATGTTCTCCATCTGCGATGTTGTTATCATCAATAAAATTGATGTTCTCCCCTATTTCGACTTTGATGTCGAGAAGTGCAAGGAATATATAAAGCGCCGCAACCCGAACGCCAAGGTATTCATGATCTGCGCCAAGACCGGCGAAGGCGTTGACGAATGGGCAAACTGGCTTCTCGGCGAAGTCAAGAGCTGGAGAGACGAGAAGTAAAAGCTATAAAAAAGACAACCGAGCAGTAAGAAATAAGTCTTACTGCTCGGTTTATTAATTGCTGGAATGTCTGGTCAGAGAGTTTATCAATGACTTTTCTTCGCTTTTATCACGCCTTTGACGGTCTCGAATGCGTGGAGCGAGCCGACAAGCGGATGGTAGAGCATGATACGCGGACCGGAGTAGCGCATGACGGCTCTTATCTTTTCGCGCATGGCGGGCTTATAGCAATGGCACGGGCACTGGGAGCAGAAATTCTTTTCATTCCCCCAACGGCAGTGGTCGAGCCTGTAAAGCGCATAGTCGCACAGCTCCCGGCACTCGGGGCAAAGTTCTCCCCTTTTTGTCTTGTGCACGCCGTGACAGTAGATTTTCACCATCTCCGGCAGCATCTCTTTTTCGCGGGTTATTCTGTCTTTTGTCTCTTTCTTGCTCATGACAATCTGCCTCTGTAAACCGTATAAGCCTTGTCGGCTATTCTCGAAGTTGATTTTCTGTGGGAGACGAGCACTATGCTCTTGCCCTTCTTTGCCTCGTTTATCGAGCGCAGGATATGACCCTCGTTGAGGCTGTCAAGGTTGCTTGTGGGCTCGTCAAGCATAATCATCGGCGCGTCGCTGAGGAACGCTCTGGCGAGACCTATCCTCTGCTTCTCGCCGTCCGAGAGCAGATCGCCAAGCTCGCCGACATTCGTATCATAACCCTTGGGCAAGGTCATGATGAAATCATGGATAGAAGCTTTCTTCGCCGCTTCAACGACCTGCTCATGCGTGGCGTTGTAATCGGCTATTTTTATATTGGACTCTATCGAATCGTTGAAGAGCTGCGTCTCCTGGCTGACAAGGCTCTGGTTGCTTCTGAGGCACGAGGTCTTTATATCTCTGATATCCTCGCCGCTCATCTTTATGTTGCCCTGCTGAACATCCCAGAAGCGCATCATAAGCTTGAGTGCGGTGGACTTGCCCGACCCGCTCGGACCTGTGATGCTGATTATCTTATCAGGCTCGACGGTCATATTGAATCCGTCAAGAATTTTTTCGTCACCGTAAGCAAACCCGACATTCTCATTTTCCATGCCGTCGAAAGCAACGGTCTTTCCGTCTGTATTTTCTTCAACCACCGGTGTCTCATCGAGTATACCGAGAACTCTTTCGCCCGCCGCAAGAGTGTGGGTAAGATTGCCTGCAAGTCCCGAGAGCGCGGCGACAGGGCCGAATGAACTCATCATCGAAACGGTAGAAACTATCATTCCGTCGAAACCGATAACGCCTTTTTGATAGAGGGCGATACCCGTGAGCAGCATTGCAACGGAGAAGAAGATTATTGCGATATCCGTAACTGCGCCCGTGTGTCCCTCTATCTTCTTGAGTCTGTCCTGAAGCGAATTGAGTTCGTCGGTCTTTTTGTCCATCTCTTCAAGACGCTTGTCGGTGCTGTTATATCTTATCGACTCAAGCAATCCGCGCATACTGTCGAGCACGAAGCCCGAGAGCGCGCCTGAGCTGTCTCTGTAGGTCATGCCGACATTCTTGTTGACCTTTGAGGACAAGAGCGGAATCACCGCGCCGACCGTTATATAAGCGGCAAGCGCAACGAGCGAGAGCCAGATGCTGTAGCGTCCGATGAAAATAAGCATAATAATACAGGTCAGTATCGCGATGCAGGTCGGCGATATCGTGTGCGCATAGAACACTTCGAGCAGTTCGATATCGCTCGTTATGACCGAGACAAGATTGCCTTTGTCTTTACCCTCGAGCTTAGCGGGAGAAAGCCGTCGCATGGCCTTGAATACTTTGTCGCGGATAAGAGCCAGAAGTTTGAACGCTATATAGTGGTTGCACGCCTGCTCGCCGTAGTGCAGAAATCCTCTGAGAACGGCAAAGATTATAATGCAGATACAGCCGGTTTTTATTGCAATTCCGCCGCTTATCTTCGCGGCAGTGAGCAGGGTAAGCGAACCCGCTACGGTTATCTGTATAGCGCACAGGAATCCGAGCACGCCGAGCAGAACCGCAAGACACATAAAGCCGGAAAGCGGCTTGACGAGAACTATAAGTCTGCTCATTATACGCAGACCGCTCTGTTTTCTTTTCATACCGCTGCCGCCTCCTTTGAATATTTTTCAAGCTGAGCCTGAGTCGAATACATTGTATAATACTTGCCCTTTTCCTCCATAAGACGCGAATGCGTGCCGCTCTCCGCGAGGCATCCGCCGTCAAGCAGGAGGATCATATCGGAGGTGACAACATTTTCGAGCCTGTGTGAGATGAGCAGAACCGTCTTTGTTTTTGCCATCTCGCGGATAACTTCCATGATATCATTTTCGCTCTCAACATCAATGTTCGAAGTGACCTCATCGAAGATATACACAGGTGTGTCATGCAAAAGCGCGCGGGCTATCGCGAGGCGCTGACGCTGACCGCCGGAGAAATTGCTGCCCTGCTGAGAGAGCGCCGTATCAAGCCCATCCTGCGAAGAGAGGAACTCCCAGAGATTCACTTTTTCGAGCGCGTCTATGAGTTCGTCGTCGGAAGCATTCGGACGAGCCATGAGCAGGTTGTCCCTAACCGTTCCGGCGAAAATATAGCTGTTGAAATTGACGGCGGTTATGTTATCCATGAGCGCTTTTTCGTCGATGTCTCTTATCTCAACGCCGTCTATCTTTATGCTCCCTTTGTAGCCTTTTGTTGTGCCGCAGATAAGAGAAGCTATCGTGCTCTTTCCGCAGCCGGACTCGCCGACGACGGACACAAGGCTGTTCTTCGGGATATCTGCCGAGATGCCGTTGAGCACGGTCTTTTCGCCGTCATAAGAGAAAGTCACGTTTTCGAGCTTTATATCGCTGTCGAAGTTCTCGGGTATCTGCGTCCCCTGCTCGTCCTCGGGAGTATCGAGGAGCTTGAAGAGCTTGTCACTCGCCGCCATGCCGTTCATCGCAACATGGAAGAACGAGCCGAGCAGGCGCAGGGGCAGAAAGAAATCCGCGGCGAGCATAATGATAAGAAACGCCTGCGGGAGCGTTATCGTACCGTTTGCCACCTGACATACTGCGATGACAACGCCGACCGCGCTGCCCGCATATGCGACGATATCCATGACGCTGACGGAGTTCAGCTGCATGGTGAGCACCTTCATTGTGATGCGTCTGAACTTCTCCGCCTTTTCGTTCATCTCGACATTCTTTCTCTCGTCCGCCTGATAAACTTTGAGAGTTGTGAGTCCCTGAATATTTTCGAGGAACGTGTCGCCGAGATTGACATACACTCCCCAGTATTTGCTGAGCAGGCGTTTTGCTATCTTCTGCACCGCGACTATCGAAAGCGGAATCAGCGGCACGCAGACGAGAAGCACGAGCGAGGCTTTCCAGCTGACAAAAGAGAGTACCGCAAAGAGCGTAATCGGCGCGAGCATCGCGAAGAAGAACTGCGGCAGATACTTGCCGAAATAAAGCTCGAGCTGATCGACGCCCTCGACAAAGACCTGGAGCACTTCGGAGGTCGAAACTTTTTCATGATACGACGCGCCCATGCGGGTAAGCTTTTTGTACATCTTTTCGCGCAGGACTTTTTTTACCTGAGCCGACGCCAAAAAAGATGTCTTTGAGCTGCACACCCCGCAGACATAGCGCACCGCCATAACCGCGACGATGCCTATAACATAAGGCAGAAGCACGCTAACCGTCATGGTCGCGCCGCCCAAAATAAGCTCAAGAATATGTGAGAAAATAAACATCATCACTATGTTCGCGCAAAGCCTTATCCACTGCGCGAGCACCGTAAGGGCAATGTACTTTTTTGAAGAAGGCACCTGCCCTATGAGTCTTGTTTTTATCATTTAATCACTCCCCAATGATTTTGAACTGTTTATTGAGATAGCTGTCGGCGAGACTTCCGTCTCCCTGTTCGGCTATTTTTCCGTTGTCCATTATGAGTACTCTGTCAGCCATAGCGGCGGCGCACCTGCGGTCGTGAGTAACGGTGACGACCGTACAGCCGTTTTCGCGGTTCAACTTATTGACAGCCGAGACTATGCGCTCAAGATTATTATAATCCTGCCCGACAGTAGGCTCGTCGAGGAACAGCACTTCCGGCTCGCCCGCGCATATCGCTGCGAGACCCGCGCGGCGTTTCTGCCCCTCCGAAAGGGACTGCGGATGCCTGTTTTCAAGTCCCGAGAGACCGAACGCTTCTATCATCTCGCGCGCTTTCCGCTCCGATGATGCTCTGAAAGAGACCTCGGCGAGCAGCGTCGGCATGAAGAGCTGATAGGTCGGGTTCTGATAGACAAAGCCGACCTTTTTGAACCACGCGGCGTTGGGCTTTCTTCGCCCCGGCTTTTGAACTATATTTTGTTCGAGCGTGCCGGAAGTGAGCTTATTGAGCCTTGCGAGAGTCCGCATGAGCGTAGTCTTGCCGCAGCCGTTCGCGCCGAGCAGAACAAGGCGTTCACCTTTATACACATCGATATCGAGCGAATCGAGGATATTTCTTCCGCCCGCATTGAACACCAAGCCGCGCCCGCTTATAACCGGTGAGCCAACAGTGTGTGCATTGTTCTCCGGCTCTATGACCCGTTCGGAACGGGTAACGGCATCCTTATCGGTGCTCACTATGACGTTTTTATCTTTTATCCACATGACCTTGTTGACATACGGTCTGACAACATCGAGCCTGTGTTCAACAAGCAGCACAGCATATCCGCTATTGGCAAGCGAGCGAAGTGCGCCGAGCAGGACATGCGCGCCATCAACATCGAGGTTCGCGAGCGGCTCGTCGAGAATTATGATTTTCTGCTTCATCGCGAGCGTAGAAGCGGTAATCAATCTCTGCTTCTGCCCGCCGGACATAGTCCGCGTCTTTGCATCGGGCGATATTTTCATCATATTTGTGCTCGCCTCTATCCGACGGTCTATTGTCTCGACCGGGATATTGAGGTTTTCGCACCCGAAAGCTATTTCGTCGCGGACGATATCATAGACTATCTGTTCATCGGCGTTCTGGAGCACAGTGCCTATGAGCTTAGCGCGCTCGCTGACTCTGGCGGCGGTAACATCCTCGGAATTTACATAGATTTTCCCCTCAAGCTTTCCCGGCGTTATAAACGGAATCATGCCGTTGATTATTGAGAGCAGAGTGCTCTTACCCTCGCCTGATACGCCGGAGAGAAGCACAAAGTCCCCGTATTTGAGAGTAAAATTGACATTGTCAAATATTTTCTCCGAGCCGTTATATGAAAAGCTGATATTTTCAAGCCTCAGCGCATCCATGCTGCCACCCCCAGACCCGCGCAGGAGAGAATCACTGCGATGAGAAATATTATGTCGCGCGCACAAAGCTCGACCCTGCCGTAGACGGTCGCAGGCGAATTATCGAGCGTGAACGTCCTCGTTTCGAGCGAAAGTGAAAGCGTATCGGAAATGCCGATAATGCGCATGACAAGCGGGATAAAAAATGCTCTGTAGAGGCAGTCCGGGCGATACCATTTGACATTCGCGCCGCGTACCCTCATCGCCTCCCATATGCGCCTTATCTCGGTGACAAGTATCGGGATGAAGCGAAGAGTGACAAGCATTCCGAGCGTTATCATTCGCGGGCAGTGCAGCTGATTCATGCAGCGCGTGAGATCCGCGGGCGGTATTGTTATCATCGGCACAGCGCATATTCCAAGCAGGAGCGTACGCACGACGGTCTGCCATAAGGCGTTGAAATTGCGATTAGTTATAAAAGCCAATCCACCTATCACGAGCCCGAATGCGAGCATTGCGGCGCTCATTTTCCATGCGCCGCGAAATAGTCCGAAGCAGCAGTAGAGCACGAACAGCACGCCGGCAAAAGCGAACGCCCAGAGGCTCTTTGAAAACAACATCCCGCATACGAGCATGCACAGCGACGAGACGAAAGCTATGAGCGGATAGAGCGGTTTTCTTACACTGAACGCGTCAAGCATTTTCGTCTTCTCCGTTGGGCTTGAGCTTGCCTGCCTTTTGCAGCTCGGCGGCTATTTTCATTCCGATTGCCGCGCCTATGAAGCCGAGCGCCACGGTGCCGAGCGAAGTAAATATCGAAGCTATCGGGCGCGCGAGCAGCTGCTCATAGCTCTGTCCGTTGAGCCAGATGCTGAAAAGCACTGAAATCGGCAGAGATAGCGGCATATATATTCCCGCCGTGAAAAGCACGGAGCCTTTCTTTTTATAACCTCTGAAGAACAGGAGCATCAGCAGTTCCGCAATGATAGCCGCCACAAAATTATTGAAGAACATGACGGGCGAAAAGAACACGAGCGGAGCGCCGGAAAACAGACCGATTATGGTCAGCGCGCCGGGCTTTCTGACTTTCATCAGACCTATCGCGCAGAAGAGCGCATATATCGGAGCCGCCGCCATGTTGCGGAGCCCGAACAGAGTCGTGTGCATAACGAGCGGCATGGTTATTCCGCCGCAGAGCGTCATCGCCGCCGAAAGAATTGCAAGGAAAACGAAATCCTTGACCTGAAATTTTTTGAAGCATTTGTTCATTTCGGTTACTCCTTTATTGCTTTTCTCTTTACCACCGTTGCAACTATGAGCGTAACTATAACGACCGCCGCAAAGACAGAACCGATTATCGCCGCAGTCTTTTTGCTTCCGCCGTTATTTGAAGTCGTCTCGGAAACGGATTCGGCGGCAGATTCAGAGACAGATACAGCCTCATTTTCCGCGATGCTCTCCCCTGTTACCGTCTCGCCGACAGAATCTGTTTCGGCAGGTGCAGACGCTGTTGTATCAACCGAAGCTTCGCCTTTTGCGCTTTCAGTCGGCTTCGCGGGAGTTGCCGCATTCGGAGCAGTAACAGCGGCAGAGCCGATATCCGCAACTTTTTTGGCGCTCGCATAGTCGATATGTATTCTCGCAGAGGGCGACATCGGCATAACGGGTGCGGCGAACTTCACGCCGACGAACTCGCCGTTTCCGACTATCGGAAACTCAAACGCGGACTGATATGTCGTGCCTGCTATCTTAACGCTCCCTGCGGGCTTGACTTCGACCGTCTCACCCTCAACTCCGCCGTTTTTGTAGTACCAGAACTGCATACCCGAGACGCTCTCGGGCGTTGCTATAGTCAAAGTTTTGCCGCCGTTTTTCACGGTCAGCAGTGCGGTATGTACAAGGTATTTGTCGCCCATAGAGGTCTTGTCCTTTTGAGCGTGGTACATTTTAACGCTGACCTCATACACGCCGTCCTGAGTCGGAGCCGAAGCAGCAAAAGCGGGCAGAGCCGCGCAGATAATTACCGCAAGCATCAAAACGACTGCGGCAGCCGCCGATATTCTTCTGTTCATGTTTTTCCTCCGTTTCAATTAGCTTTTGCTAACTATAACACAAAAAGCAAACGCCGTTTCGGCGTCACAGTGCTTTTTCTTGATTAGCATTAGCTAACTATAAATCTTAAAGTCAGCCGGTTAGCCATTGCTATCCGGTTCGATAATATTCTACCAATCATTCGGCTTTATGTCAATATCATCGGCAAAATTCCGTATATATGCCCTTTTTCGCGCTGAGTTCGGCGCAAAAATTGGGAAAAGTGGAGATTGATTTGTGTTTGTAGTTGGTGCAGCTGGGTGTAGCGGAGTTAGTGTTTAAGTCGGTAGACAAAGTAAAACAGAGCAGAAAGATTTTAGTCTTACTGCTCTTTGGTTGCGAAGCAGTTGGTAGCTCGTCGGGCTCATAGCCGGAAGTCGCAGGTTCAAGTCCTGTCTCCTAAACTATACGGAAAGCACTTGCGTTTGCAGGTGCTTTTTTATATGAAATAGAATCGAGTGCTCGCAAGGGCTTTTCCCCGTGAGCACTCGATTTTTCTGTTTTATGTGCAGAGGTATATGCAAAAGCCGACTTAGCCGTCTATAGTGATCCACATAGCGGGACGGACGGCACGGTGACTGTTGAGAATATAATAGCCGTCCTCAAAGATATTACCGTTACTGTAAACGAAAGCGGCATAGTCCTGATTACAGCCGGAAGACCGCAGCCACCACCAGCAAATATTGTCGTTGCTTTTATAAGCTCCGTTTGCAACAGCATAATCCGTAGGCATACACATTCTTGCTTCAGCGGAAGTAAAATATTTTTCTGCTTCGACGATGCTCAGGAGAAATACTCTGTCTTTGGTCGCATTCCCGGGGTCGGTGTCATATTCCGGATTCTTGTCTGCCGATACCGTTACCGTAGGAATCATTGCATTTTCATCATCAGAAAATGCAGCGTTAATAAAATCGTTGTTCAGCCATTTGCGAAGTGTACAAGTCTCCCAAGTTACTCTTGTTCTAGATGAATTATACGGGTGACAATCAAGTGTCTTATCACTGATAACAAGAATTCTGTTGTTTTCTTTTGCCAAAACAAGCCACTCAATATTCTCTTTGCCGTTGGAAGTATCGTTATCCTGCTCATAAGTGCCGAAAACTATGATATCTCCGACATTTGCAGTTTTTATTTTATTTATCCTTTGTTTCGGTATAATGACTGTTTTCAACAAAATGCGAAAAACCGCACAAACACACGCAACAGATGCTATCGCTATGAAAACTTTTTTAGCTTTCTTCTTCGCTTTTTCGACTACAATGCGATGTTCTTCTTTGCGTTCGCGCTCCAAACGTTCGGCTTCCGCTTTGCGCTCCGCTTCCAGTCGTTCGGCTTCCTCATTACATTTACCTCCGGGTATTTTTTCATATTTTACCCGAAAAGTATGAAAACAAAGACACCTCGCAGCCGTTATACCTGCGAGGTGTCCGTTTTTGCGCCATTTGGCAAAGCACTTTTTCAAGGCAATCTTTACTATTTCTCAAGTCCGCAGTCCGGTTACTACCGGGGACTGATATCGTAGACGCGTATCTGTATGTAATCTCATTCTGCACAATCAGCGGCCTGTTCGCCGCTTCCTTGTGCGCCTTAGACAGCCTGTTCAGATCGAATGACTTTAAATATGCCGCGATAAATACTGTGGCAAAGGACAAAATGGATGATACGATTTTTATCCAAAGCCGGTCGGCAAAATAGTGGATAGAATTCCGAGGTAGTTATCGTAGATGGTTATCAGATAATTTTTCACGATGGGAAAACGGCTGCTCCGAACATCCTCGAAACAGCCGTTTTCTTTGTTAAGTTTTGCCGTAAATCAAATAAGCACTTCTTCAACCGGACCTTTGAACGCGCTGTCATGAAGCGGGAACGGCTTTGAGAGATCTTTGATAAACGGAGTAAAAACCGTCCGTTTAAAAGTTGTCGGCAACTGGTATTTTGAAAGAAGTTCGCCGACGGCCTCCTTTTTGCATGGATTTTTGCGAATTTCAAAGGCTTTTAATTCAACTTCAATACCTGCGTCTGCCGGAACCGAAGACAGAGTAATAACGATTTTTCCGCACTTGTATTCGGGTGAAACAGGGGTTATTCTGCCGGAGACCTTGACGGTGATTTCCTTTGCCGAGGAGATATCGTCAAAGACGAGCTTCCATTCACGTTTTGAAGGAACGACGAAAAGATCTCCCTTGGCAGCACTGATTTCAAACAACAGATTCTCCCCTGCTTCTTTAACAGAAAGTACGGTTTCCGCAAAAGCTCCGTCTTCAAAGCTCATCGTTTCGCCATCGTCCTCATAGAGGGTAAAGCTGTTTGTTCCTCTGAAAATTCTGATAGTCAGCTTTTCGGGATTCGACCAGTCGTTAGTCTTGCTGTTTTGAGAAAGAGGAATGATAGCTCCCTCTTTTGCGAGCACGGGCAACGCATTCAAATCACGGTACATGGTAACAAAGCGTTCGCCCTCATAGATTCTGCCGGTATACCAGTCTGTCCACCTACCTTTCGGCAGCCACACTTTTGCGGGTGCAAGGTAGGTGCGCTTGTCAGCGGGCTTGGTAATCGGTGATACCATGAGCTCAGTGCCGAAGAAAAACTGATTCGGCACTTCATAGGCGGCTTTTTCGCACGGATATGAGTAATACATCGGCTCGCAAAGGGCACGCCCCTCTGTGTGGGTGAGGCGGTTGATCGAGTATATGTACGGAATGAGCGCATGACGTTCTCTGAGCGCATTCACTGCCGCTGTTTCTGCGGCAAAGCTGTATTTCCAGGGCTCTTTACCCATGAACTCGTCTTTTGTTGAATGAAGGCGCATTATCGGGCTGAATTCGCCGAGCTGAACCCAGCGAACATAAAGCTCATCATTCCTTGAGCCGAGCTGATGACCTCCGATATCATGACTCCACCAGGTGTAGCCGACGTTTGCGGCATTTGCAGTGAAATACGGTTGAAAATCAAGGCTCTTCCAGCTGATTATCGTGTCGCCGGAAAATCCGAGAGGATAGCGGTGAGAGCCGACCTCGGCGAAGCGTGAAAGAATGAGGGATCTTTTGCCGGTTGAGGCAAGATCAAGAGTGTGATAATGATTGAGCGCCCAAAGGGGATCAAGACCTTTGATCTTTGTATCCTTTTCCTGCTGCCAATCGATCCACCAGAAATCTACGCCGTCTTTTTCATAGGGTCTGTGGAGAATGTTGAAATAGGCATCAATGAATTTCGGGTCGGTAATATCAAAGGGAATACGTTTTTTGCTCTTCGGATCAACGCCCATAAAGCGTGCAAAATCTTCGTACTGATCTTCAAACGGGCGTACTCCCTGCGCCGGATGGAGGTTGACGGTGACCTTGAAGTTCTTGTCGTGCAGCCACGAAAGCAGTTCTTTGTAATCCGGAAAAAGTTCGGTGTTCCAGCTGTAGCCGGTCCAGCCCTGAGACTGAAATGCTTCTGCAATGTTCCTGTAGGGCAGAAAACCATCACGGCGAAAGAGTGCATTTTCTTTTCCGAAACGTTTAATAACATCTACCCAATGCCAATCCATGTCAATTGTTGCAACCGAGATAGGAATATCACGTTCAAGAAATTTTTTCATCAGATCGATATATTCCTGTTGACTGTAGTCCTTGTATCTGCTCCACCAGTTACCAAGGCAGTATCTCGGAACGAGGGGTACCGAGCCGCAGAGCTTAAAAAAGTCTTTGAGGCAACCGCGAAAATCATTGCCGAAAGCAAAATAGTATTCGTCTTTTTGAATGTGCCTGCGCTCTTTCAAGGTTCCATCCGTGCTCATAATCACTGTTTTTGAATCGTCAACAACAGAAACGCCGTTTGTACTCATCAGCCCGTCCCCGAGCCTGACAGAGCCGTTTATCATGTCGAGGGTGCGGTATGTACCCTTGAGGTTGCCGGCTTTGAAGTTGGTGACGCATCTTGAGTCATTGAGCGTAATGCTCTCTGTTTTGCCTTTTGAAAGGTCAAAGCGGAATATAATATCATCTGTTTTTATCACGATTTTATTATTGTCCTGAGAAAAGCCGAATTGGGGTCTGTCGAAATCGCGGCAGATAACGGTCTGAGTCGCTTCATCGGTAAAAATCCGTTTTTCGTCTTTTTCAACGCGGATAATTCTTGACGAGAGAACGGAGAACCGATAGTCACCGCTCCGGAAAACATATTCATCGGGAGTCTTGCTTTTGTAGCTGTGAGAAAATGCGTTTGTAAAATACTTTGAAAGTTCACTCATACTGTTCTTCTCCTCATATAATTAATAAAGTAGTGGTTATTACCGTCCCCTTGCAAGGACGAAAAGTGCTGTTTTATGTGTTCCATAATCAACAGGCAACCCTTTCAAGAATCCATGTATATGCCATGTTTTACCGTCAGAATGAAGTTCAGGAACAAGAAGGAACTGAATATCACCACATCCTGAATTTCTTCGATACTTACGAAGAAAACAGGTAAAATCTTCATGATATTTATTCAAATTAGTTCTGTCGTATTTTGTTTGATCGAGAGTACCAGTAAAGAAGTATACAGCCTTATCACACAGCGACATTTGAGTAATCACTTCCCGGATATTCATAATTGACCCTTTCTTTATCGGTTACAAAAAACAGCACGCTGCCTCTTTAGTACATATTAATATTAAAGCCTATACTACTCTTACTATTTATATCTATTGTAACATGAGAAGCGTTGTGCGCTTTACATCGTTGTACTGTTTGTATTATAATGGTAATGAATTGAGGTGAAAATGTTGCGAGAATATGATTTTCAATATATCTGCAGAGTTATAGGAAACCTGTCGGGAATACCGATTCGAGTTTACAGGAAGGGGCTCTGTCTGTATTATCATTCCGTTGTGGATCTTCCTGTTGACCCAATCGTTGTGTGTTGGGACAGCATCAAACATATCACAGCAAATGTAGGATATTATGTAACAGAACAGTTTCACTATTATGGAATCATGAACTCCGGAAATATAAAAATAGTCATTGGGCCTTCCAAACAAATTCCGGAAGGAGAACCGGAATTACGAAAACTCGGATTCCAGGCGGATGTACACCCGGAAGACATGGAGGATTTTGTTCAAGGCATGAAGAGCATTTTCTGTATGCCGCTGGAAAGCATTTTGCAGATTCTCTGCATAGTCAATTACATTATCAATGGCGAAAAGCTGGAAGTTAAGGACATTGCCATTTATGAAAACGAACAAAACGTCTTAAAACATCTATGGGAGCTAAGACACAGTGAGCAAAACTTTGCAGATGATAATCTTCAATTTCGCGGACACAATACCTACAATCAGGAACAGCAGATACTAAGGCTGGTGAGAAAAGGAGATATACCGTCTCTTACGAAGTGGATGGCCTCTGCTCCTGCCATTAGAGGCGGTGCCTTGGCCTCAGAACAGCTTCGGCAAATCAAAAATACTTTTATTGTGACGGCGACTTTAGCTTCAAGAGCGGCAATTCAGGGCGGGTTGAGTGTAGATGAGGCGTTTTCTTTAAGCGACGCTTATATACAGAAATGTGAGCTCCTGCAAACAATGGATCAGATAACAAATTTACAGTACCATATGGTGCTGGAATTTACGGAACGTGTAAACCGGATACGGCACGGAACCGAACCGACAGAACTCGCCATTGCCGTGTCCAACTATATTCGACAGCATCTTTCCGAGTCCATTCGTGTTGAAGATATTGCAAAAGCACTTTTCCTGAGCCGCCCGTACCTTTCCGCAAAATTTAAGAAAGAAACAGGAGAAACTCTGACGGATTTCATATGGAAAGAAAAAACAGAGGAAGCCAAACGCCTCCTCCGCCACTCGGACAAATCATTCAGCTCTATAGGTGCCTATCTCGGGTTCTCATCGCCCGGACACTTTTCTCAGGTGTTCAAAAAATATACCGGTAAAACACCTTCGGAATACAGAGAAAAATACAGAGCATAGAATCAAACTGTGAAATAAATTATTATATCACACAATCAGAAAGCCACTACAAGTATTAAAATCACAATTGCGCCTCGAAATGCTGTATAAGACATTTCGAGGCGCTGTTCATTATTTTTATTTTACATATTTTTGGTCGAAGGTCCCCCCTCATTTGAATTTTATTTGCATATATTTATCGCAAACGGTTATCCTGTCGACCGTCTGTTTTATGATGAATCCATTCTGCGTGTCCGGCACTGTTCCGTTTTCGACTGCTTCTTCAAAGTTTCTGACAACTACTTCGTTGTCACGGAGTGCGCGCCTTGCTAGCAGGAAGTGCGCGCACTTTGATTTTCATACGGTTTATCGCACTTCATTAGCGAAGCGACTTCATTTTTTCATGCACCGAAGGTGTAGTGAAATCAACGACCCTGTCGGTCAGAAACATAGTCGCCTTGCAGGGGGGGTGCCCCAAAATGCTCGCATTTTGGGGAGAGGACGAGGTGCGTAATGAATGAGTTTTCGCCAAAGGCGGAAACGAGTGATATGGAGCCACCGAGGACGAGGAGCGCGTCGCAATGCTCGTTGTTTCTTCCTGCTCAGAGCACCGCTTCATCTGCCGCAGGCAGCGCGGCGCTCCGAGCCTTGACACGCTCCGCGCCCAATATTCAAAGCGTTTTATCCAAATAAAAAGTGAAATCGTTTGCTTCGCTCACGGTGAAATAATTTGCTCTGCAAATTGTGATATTTGATGCTTCGCATCAAGTGAAATGAAATAAATCCCTCACCGCCGCAGCGATTTCACACGCCGTAGGCGTATTTCACGCCCGCAGGGCATTTCACAAATCCCGTAGGGATTTATTTCGTTGAAAAAAGCACTTGCATTTGCAAGTGCTTTTTTCCTGGCTCCCCCTGTTGGACTCGAACCAACGACCCTGTCGGTCAGAAACATAGTCGCCTTGCTCGCTTGGAGCGCTCGCAATGCTCGTTGTTTCTTCCTGCTCAGAGCACCGCTTCATCTGCCGCAGGCAGCGCGGCGCTCCGAGCCAGTTAACAGTGGTTGTGACGCGAATATCAAATAGTGTCATTCGATTCCATACAGTGTATAGCCGTGATTTTTCCCATATAACGCAATTAATAAATGGTTCGCGTGGTGCGAAAAATCGCTAAATAATAATAGTGTTAGACAATTGTTAGACGGTTTGCTTGCTGTTGTTTTATATAGCGGAGTGGAGTAGTTGGCAGCTCGTTGGGCTCATAGCCGGAAGTCGCAGGTTCAAGTCCTGCCTCCGCAACCATAAAAGAAACCTCTTTTGTCTACCAAGACAAGAGAGGTTTTTTCTTGCTTTCGGGGCAAAATACAGGGCGAATAATAGAAAAACAGGCTTTGGAGCGGTCGATCGGCTGTTACGGAGCCCGTTTTTTTGCTTTCAGCGGCAGAAACAGTCCGAAAACGCCGGTGTACACATAGAATTTCTTTGCTTTGTAAGCAACTACTAAATGTGTTTAGGGTATGGGACTTGAACCGGATGTTTGCGAAAAGCCCAGTTCAGGTAATGATATAATTACGCAGAAGCCTTGAAAAATCGGAAGTTTTGTGTTATACTTAATTAGTGTTATTATACCCATTTCAAAGAGGAGGCACAGCATGGCTGCCAATATGCAAAAGATTAAACTGCTGAAGCTATATGAGCTGCTGCGTAAAGAGACGGATGAAACACATCCCATCTCCCGCGTCGAGCTCTGCAGACGGCTGAATGAGATGGGCATTTCCAGTAATGTCAGGACGCTGAGTTTGGATATCGAAGTGATGCAGGAAAATGGCTTCGAGATCATGAGCTACCTGAAGGATAAGGAAAAGTTCTACTATGTTCCGGAGCATGAGCTCACCGTGCCGGAGATAAAAATACTGATTGATGCGGTACAAGCGGCCAGTTTTATCACGGAGAAAAAAACGGCCGAGCTGATAGAAAAGGTTGCCGCTCTCGGTGGATCGCATCAAGCCGAACTGCTAAAAGAAAACATGGTCTGCTTCAACACCCGAAAGCACACCAACGAGGCCATTCTCTACACGGTGGACGGCATTGAGGATGCCATCATTCGCAGGAAGAAGATCGAATTCAACTACTTCCATTTGAATGAAAAGTCAGAGCGTGTATATGTGACCGCCAGCGATGGCAGCAAGAAGCGCTACTACGTGGAGCCGGTCGCGCTTATCTTCAATGAGGACAACTACTATCTGATGGCATACAGCACCAAGCATCCGGACAGCACCGCCAACTATCGCATTGATCGCATAGATCATCTTACCGTTATAGAAGAATCGGTAATGTCGAATGAAGCTGTAGCCCGGATTGATGGCGTGGCAGAGTATACGGAGCAGGTTTTTAAAATGTTCAGCGGCGAGCTGGAGGACGTTGTAATACAGTTCAGCAAGCAGCTTATCGGCCCCGTGTTTGATAAATTCGGAGAAGACACACCGATGATGTCTGTGAACGACACCACCTGCGCTGCAACCGTACATGTGCAGATCAGCCCTCCTTTTTTCGGATGGCTGGCACAGTTCGGAAACAGAATGCAGGTCATCTCCCCACCCAACGTAATCGATCAGTACAGAGAACACATTAACAATATTGTCGGAGGAAACGCGGAATGATTACAGGAGCAATTAAAAATAAGGTCGATAAGATCTGGACGGACATTTGGGCTGGCGGCATCGCTAACCCGCTGACCGTTATCGAGCAGCTTACATACCTCATGTTCATCCGTTCCCTCGATGAAAAAGAACTTGAGACCGAGGAATTTGAAACGATGACCGGCGAAAAGATGGCAAAAATTTTCCCCCAGTCTCCCGTCGGGCAATCAATGCGTTGGAGCAAATTCAAAAACGACGATCCGCGCCAGATTTTCGACGTGATCTCCCAGCGGGTATTTCCTGCGATTAAAAGCATGAAGTATGGTCGCCTCCCTGATTTTAATGAAAAGGGTGAGCTTGTAGAGATCGAAGACGAACCCGGCAAGGCGGATGAAGGTACTACCGCTTTTGCACGGTATATGAGCAATGCGATGTTCATCATCCCCACCCCGCAGCTGCTTCAGAAAATAATAACAGGGCTGGACGACCTTTACGAGCATGATATTGCAGAGTTGGATATGCAGGGCGACCTGTATGAGTACATGCTCGGCAAGCTGGCTACAGCAGGCCAGAACGGGCAATTCCGCACTCCGAAGCATATTCGTGAGATGATGGTCGAGTTGCTGCAGCCGACACCGGATGATACTATTTGCGATCCGGCATGTGGAACGGCTGGCTTCTTGGTTTCTGCGTCGGAGTATATCCGTCGCAACTATGAGGATACCATGACCTCCGAGCAATGGCAACATTTTGCGGGCCCCGCATTTACGGGGTTTGACACGGACTACACCATGCTCCGTATTTCTGCGATGAACCTCATGCTGCACTCTATCAGCAATCCGGAGATTGATTATAAGGATAGCGTATCAAAGCAAAATCAGATTTCCGATCGCTTCACGATGTGCTTGGCAAATCCTCCGTTCAAGGGAACGATCGACGCAGAGAGCATCCATGATAATCTTAAGGCAGTAACAAACACGAAGAAAACCGAGCTTCTGTTTCTTGCTTTGTTCCTGCGGATGCTGAAAAAAGGCGGCCAGTGCGCCTGCATCGTTCCGGACGGTGTATTGTTCGGGTCATCCTCGGCACATAAATCCATCCGCAAAGAGCTCGTCGAGAACCACCAGCTCCGTGCGGTGATCTCGATGCCGTCCGGCGTATTTAAGCCATACGCAGGCGTTTCCACCGCTGTGCTGGTATTCACAAAGACCGGCGCTGGCGGTACCGACAAAGTATGGTTTTATGACATGAAGGCCGACGGCTTCAGCCTCGACGATAAGCGTTCCGAGATTGCGGATAACGATATTCCCGACATCATTCAGAGATTCCACCATCTGGAGCAGGAAAACACACGCGAGCGTACCGAGCAGAGTTTCTTTGTACCGAAGCAGGAAATCGTAGACAACGGATATGACCTCTCCATTAACAAATACAAGAAAACAGAGTATGTGGCTGTTGAGTATCCTCCTACGAGTGAAATACTTGACGAACTGGAAAAGCTGAATGAGCAAATTAATGCGGAAACAAAGGCGTTACGTGCCCTGCTCGGTGAATGAGGAAGGAGGCACTCGCAAATTCGGATTTGTGGGGATGAATGATGAAAAGAAAAAAAGTTTCAGAGCTGGCAAAACAAATACGCGGTGTCTCTTATAAAACCGAAGATTTGCATGAAAACCTTGACGAAAACTCTGTAACCTTGTTGAGAGCAAATAATATTTTTGAGGGAAGAATCAATTTTGATGATGTAGTCTATGTAGATAAAAGTAGGGTTGCAAGAGAGCAATATCTTTGCAAAGGCGATATCTTGGTATGTGCTTCAAGCGGAAGTAAACAATTAGTTGGAAAGGCAGCGAGTTTTAATTTTGATACAGAGTGTACATTTGGTGCATTCTGTAAAGTCGTTCGGCCCAACCAGGATGTTGCAAATTATCTAAGTATGTACTTCCAAAGTAATGCCTACCGCCGAAAGATCTCAGAAGTTGCAATTGGGGCAAATATTAACAATATCCGTAACGAGCACATAGATGCTCTAGAACTGCCGATTGGCAGCAACGCTGAAAATGAAAAAGTTGTTGCGTCTTTTTCGTTACTTCAACAAATAATTGATGGTCGAAAACAACAGCTACACAAGCTAGATGAGCTCATCAAATCCCGATTTATCGAACTGTTCGGTGATTATAATTTGACGCATCCGCAGGATTCATGGGTTTCCATAAAGGAAATTGGAACAGTTGTCGGTGGGGCTACCCCGAAAACAGACCATGACGAATACTGGGGTGGCTCGTACCGCTGGATCACACCCGCAGAATTGGATGCCGATAGTGGATACATTTACGATTCGGTAAGGAAGCTAACAAAAGCGGGTGTGGAAAGCTGCTCATTGCAAGAAATGCCTATCGGAACGGTAATTTTGTCTTCCCGTGCACCGATTGGTAAAGTGGCTATTGCGGGAAATACGTTCTATTGCAATCAGGGCTTTAAAAACATCATTTGCAAGGAAGGCATAACACCGCGATATTTGTATACCGTTCTTCTGTTGAACGTCGAATACTTAAATTCACTTGGTAGAGGCGCGACCTTTAGAGAAATCTCCAAGGGAATCGTCGAAAATATTCGCATTCCCGTGCCCCCAATTGAACTTCAACAGCAATTTACAGCCTTCGTCGAACAGACCGACAAATCAAAACTTTGCGGTAAGATGGAGGTAGCAGCATGAACGTTGTTTACAAAAAGCTGGAAGATGTGTGTGAAATCCTCGATTCCCGCCGTGTACCAATTACAGCGAAAGACCGCAAAGCTGGAGATTATCCGTATTATGGTGCCAATGGATTGCAAGACTATGTAGCGGACTACATTTTTGACGATGAGCTGGTTCTGCTTGCTGAAGACGGTGGCAACTTCGGATCCAAAGAGCGCCCGATTGCATATCGCGTATCTGGAAAGTGCTGGGTAAACAATCACGCGCACGTTCTGAAAGCAAAACCGAACATGCACGTAGATTACCTTTGCTATGCACTTATGTTTTATGATACAGAAGGGCTTGTTAATGGCGCAACACGGCAGAAATTAACGCAGGCAGCAATGCGGCAAATGGTTATTCCATACCGGGATATGACCGAACAATTGCAAATTATTAAGAAAATCAGTCAAATCGTCAGGTCGATAGAGAAACGCAAAGAAGAGCTGCAGCTTCTCGATCAGCTCGTCAAGTCCCGATTTATCGAACTGTTCGGTGATCCGATGACTGATGTTTCCAAGTGGAGCGCATCGACTATCGGTGAGCAGTTCAATGTAGCAAGCGGTGGAACTCCCGCCACAGGAGAAAAGGTATATTGGGAAAATGGAACAATCCCTTGGATAGGTTCTAACATGTGCCAAGACACGATACTGAGTGAAAATGACGGAAAATTCATTACAGAAGAAGGTTACGCACATTCATCAGCAAAATGGTTTCATAAAGGAACGGTGCTGGTTGCATTGGTTGGCGCAACTATCGGAAAAACCGCATTATTACGATTTGATACCACAACCAACCAGAATATCGCAGCAATCGATGTAACCCAAAACGCGGCATTTTCATCAGAATTCGTTTTCTATCACATGCAGATGCTCTATTCAAAGTTCATGGAGATAGGGAGCGGAAAGTTTAAAATGGCAAATCAAGGCTTTATACGGCAGCTACCTTTAATTTGCCCCCCAATTGAACTTCAACAGCAATTCGCGGCCTTCGTCGAACAGACCGACAAATCAAAATTGGCAGTGCAGAAAGGGCTGCAGGAACTGGAGATTCTGAAAAAATCTCTGATGCAACAGTATTTTGGCTAAATGAGCCGGTGCAGGATGTTGGTACACTAAATAAATTTAGAGGTGTACTAACATGAAAAATCAACTTATTTCCGAAATCACGCGACAAATGATCCCGTATTTGGATAACGCACAGATGGAGCAATTGCAGAATGTTCTGCAGCATGCTCTTTGGAGCGTCCAAATCACCGCTAATGAGGACGGCGCTCAGCAGCCGGACAAAGAAACCAATGCCGAATTGCTGGAAATGTTTTTGTCGGCAAAGCGAGTTGAGGGATGCAGCGAAAAAACGCTGCGGTATTATGAAACCTCAATCCGCAGGCTGTTCGCGGCGGTAGATTGCCATGTGACACATATGCAGACGGATGATTTGCGGGGATATCTTTCCGATTACCAACAGCGGACTCAATGCAGCAAGAGCAACATAGATAACATTCGCAGAATCATGTCCAGCTTCTTTACATGGCTGGAGGACGAAAACTACATATTGAAAAGCCCTGTTCGGCGAATTCACAAAATCCGCTCAAACAAGACCGTTAAGGAGACATACACGGATGAGGCACTGGAAACCATGCGCGATCAGTGCGGTTGTTTGCGTGATTTGGCGATGATAGACCTGCTTGCCTCCACGGGAATGCGTGTTGGAGAACTGGTGAGGCTGAACCGCGACGACATTGATTTTGAGAACAGGGAGTGCGTTGTGTTTGGAAAAGGCAGCAAAGAGCGTCCCGTATACTTCGATGCCCGCACCAAAATTCATCTCAAAAACTATCTGGAAAGCAGGAGTGATGATAACCCCGCGCTATTCGTATCTCTGCTCAGTCCATACAACAGGCTGGAAATCAGCGGAGTGGAAGTGCGATTGCGAAAGCTGGGACTGAAACTCGGTATCACAAAGGTGCATCCACATAAGTTCCGTAGAACGCTGGCAACGCGCGCCATCGACAAAGGAATGCCGATAGAACAGGTGCAGCGGCTTCTCGGTCACGCCAAAATTGATACCACAATGCAGTACGCAATGGTGAATCAGAACAATGTAAAGATTTCCCATAGAAAATACATCGGCTGATTGCCAATCCCGATTTATCGAACTGTTCGGCGATCCAGTGATTAACCCTAAAGGCTTCCCGTGTTACACTGTAGGTGAAGTGATTGACTTCCAAGGTGGTAGCCAACCTGATAAGAAATACTTTGAATATGAAGCGTCGCCAGATAATGTCAGGCTGATTCAGATCCGAGACTACAAAAGCGACAAATACATCACCTATATTCCAAAGACGATGGCAAAACGCTTTTGTACTGCGGATGATATCATGATTGGCCGATACGGGCCTCCTATCTTTCAAATCCTGAAGGGTATAGAAGGATCGTTTAATGTTGCGCTAATGAAAGCGACCCCTAAAATGGGCAACAGAGAATTTGTCCGGCAGTTTTTAAAGCAGGACTGCCTGCTGGAATATCTTGAGGGACTATCAAAGCGTACCGCAGGGCAGGACGGCATACAGATGGATAAGTTAAAGGCATATCCATTTCCGTATCCTCCAATAGAGCTGCAGGAGCAGTTTGCAGCCTTCGTCGAACAGACCGACAAATCAAAATATTACAGCTCTTTGAGTTTTAGATACTGCCAAGCGGCAGAGAATGCATACAGACAGGAGTGGATTACATGTCGAACTTCGGATTTCTAAAAGATAAAAAGGAGTACGCGCTATTTGCCTCGGCTGCGATCGAAGCGGAAAAGGTGTATGCTTCCGCGCCTGCAATGTGCGCCGTCGGCAGCAGAAAAGCTCTGGAATTAGCCGTCAAATGGGTGTATTCGGCTGATAAGACGATGCAGATGCCCTACAAGGATAATCTGCAGGCGCTCATTCATGAGCCGACCTTCCGTTTTGCAGTGGACTACAACACATGGGGCAAACTGCCGTTTATTATTAAGTTGGGCAATTTGGCCGTTCACACAGAGCGAAGCGTACAGGCCAGCGATGCCCTCGCTTCCCTGCAAGGACTCTTTGAGTTCATCCAGTGGGTGGACTATTGCTATGGTGACGATTACGAAGAGCGGCAGTTCGACGAGGCATTGATTCCGACCGAAAAGGTTGTCGTCGACACCAAGAAAATAAAAGAGCAAGAGAGTCTGCTCGGTGAGAAGGACGCAGAGATTGAGGCTTTGCGTAAAAAGATCGAGCAGATGTCCGAACAGATCACTGCAACAAAGGAGCAGCACCAGCAGGAGCGCACCTTTGTCGCAGCAGACCTTTCCGAGTTTAAGACCCGCAAAATTTATATCGATGTGGACATGAAGCAGATGGGCTGGAAATTCTTCGGAGCAGACGCTGACGTTCAGGAAGAGTATCCCGTCGAAGGCATGGCAGGTGTGCTGGGGCAGATGGGATATGTGGACTATGTGCTGTTCGGGAAAGACGGCCTGCCACTCGCAGTGGTGGAGGCCAAGAGATCCAGTAAAGACCCGAACATAGGCCGCAAGCAAGCCGTGCTGTATGCTGACTGTCTGGAGAGAAAATTCGGACGTCGCCCTATGATGTTCACGACCAATGGTTTCGAAACCTACTTCTGGGACGATCAGAGCAGTCCGCAGCGTAAAGTCAGCGGCATATTCAGCAAAGACGATCTGCAGAAGCTGATGAACCGTCGTACCGAGCGAAAAGATCTGATGACCATTCCGATCGATGACAGGATCACAGACCGCTACTACCAAAAGGAAGCCATTCGTGCTGTATGCGAGCATATCGGACAAGGGTTTAGAAAGCACCTGCTGGTCATGGCAACGGGAACGGGGAAAACCAGAACCGCGTCAAGCCTAACCGATGTGCTCAGTCGAGGCAAATACGTCACCAATATTCTGTTCTTGGCAGATCGCACTGCGCTGGTGAAACAGGCAAAGGACGATTTCAAGAACTATCTGCCGGATATGTCTCTGTGCAATCTGTGCTCTAACAAGGACGACCGAAGCGCACGAATCGTATTCTCGACATACCCGACAATGCTGAACGCCATAGACGATATGAAGACAAAGGATGGGCAGCGCATGTTTACCCCCGCCCACTTTGACCTCATCATCATCGACGAGAGCCACCGCAGCATATTCAAAAAGTACCGCGCGATTTTCGAATACTTCGATGCGATCATGGTCGGCCTGACTGCAACCCCCAAAACAGACGTTGATCGCAATACCTACGATTTCTTTGAAATGGAGCACGGCGTACCGACGTATGCATACGACTACGAGACGGCAGTCTATCAGGATCATGTGCTCGTGCCCTACTATAACTACGAGGTAAAGACAAAGTTCTTAGAGGAAGGTATCACATACGACGACCTTTCCGATGAGGACAAGGAACGGTATGAAGAGGACTTTATTGAGGACGGTCTAATGCCCGACTTCATTCCGTCAGCACAGCTGAACAAGTTCGTTTTCAATGAGACAACCGTTGACACTGTGCTTCAGGATTTGATGGAGCGCGGCATCCGTGTTGCTGGCGGTGACAGACTGGGCAAAACAATCATTTTCGCCCAGAACAAGCGCCATGCAGAGTTCATTCTGGAGCGGTTTAATAAGCTGTACCCCAAATACCGTGGCACATTTGCACAGCGTGTTATCTGCGATGATACATACGCGCAGACGATCATTGACGATTTCAAAATTCCAGAGAAAGACCCGATCATAGCAGTTTCTGTGGATATGATGGATACCGGCATCGATGTGCCGGAGTGCGTCAACCTCGTATTCTTTAAAAAGGTGCGGTCAAAGACGAAATTCTGGCAGATGATCGGACGTGGTACTCGTCTCAGTAAGGAGCTCACCTGCATCGATCAGATTGACGGCGAATACACGGCAAAGAGACGGTTCCTCATCTTTGACTATTGCGGAAACTTTGAATACTTCCGCGCTCACAAAGAGGGCTTTGAGTCCCGCGAGACGAAGACGCTGTCGGAGAACATATTTGGGAAGCAGATTCGCATTGCGGTGGCGCTTCAGGAAAGTGCGTTTGCCGGAGACGACTATCAGAGCTGGAGATCCGAGCTTGTAGAGACATGCTACTCTCAGGTATTGGCGCTGAACACCGATCTCATCGCCGTGCGGCTGCACATACAAAGCGTTGAAAAGTATAAGAAACCCGGGGCTTTCAACTACATTAGTGAAGGCGACAAGGGTGAACTTATGCAGCAGATTGCGCCAATCGTTCACTTGGATGACAACGACGAATTTGCAAAGCGCTTCGATAACTTCATGTACGGTCTGGTGATTGCCCAGATAGAGCAGATGCCCTCGCTTAAGAATGCACAGAAACAGCTCCGCGATATTGGAACGCTGCTGGAGCGTAAGGTCAGCATCCCACAGGTTAAAGCAAAACTGCCGATCATCAAGGAGGTCAACACAGACGCTTTCTGGAATGCGAACGATGTTCTGCTGTATGAGCGGGTGCGGAAGGAGCTCCGTGAGCTGATAAAGTTTCTGAATGACGTTGACCCTCGAAAGCCGATTATAACTCGGTTATCTGACCCGATTATAGATCAGAAAGAAGGCGACCCGATGGAGCCGGGGTACGATTTCGAAGACTATCGTGCCAAGGTCAATCGCTACGTCAACGAAAATGGAAATGCGCTTGCCATCTATAAGCTAACACACAACATCCCCCTCTCTGCTGCGGATTACCGCGAGCTGGAGCATGTGCTGACAAGCGAATTGGGCAGCAAGGAAGACTACGAAAGAGAATATGGTGATACGCCGTTTGGTTTGCTGATCCGTAAAATCACCAAGCTGGATCACGAAGCAGCAATGCAGGCTTTTTCGCAGTTCATAAACGACCAGTCGCTGAACCAGAAGCAGATCTCTTTTGTGCATAAGATCATTAACCACATCGAGCAGAATGGCTATATGGAGAATGTTACCGAGCTGCAGAATCCGCCATTTGACAAGCCGATCAGCTTTGTAAAGCTCTTTGATGCCCGTACACGTGCAGCGTTGTTAGCCGCGATCAACAAAGTGAAAGAAAACGCGGTTGTCATTGCTGCGTAATGCAGCCAAAGTAAACAGCATAGGAGAATACAGATGGAACAAGAGGATAAGAAGCAGGATGTACTAGCAATATGGCAAACCTGCGTTGAAATGGCCAACGGGGTGAGCCAACGAAGAGACACGATGAATAATCTCTTTGTTACACTCAATATCGCTGTTATTGCAGCCGTTTCTTGGATGTGGGACGTTAAAACGGTCTTTCTCTGCGTAGCAGGACTGGTAATTTGTGTCGTGTGGCTACTTTATATCAACAATTTCAAACGGCTCAATACTGCCAAGTTCCGGGTGATTTACGACTTGGAAGAGCGATTAGGTGTGACTCCATTTAAGGATGAATGGGATATTTTGAAGAAAACAAAGCGCTACCTTGAGGGCACAAAGTTAGAGCGAATTCTACCAATTGCTTTTGCCTGGGGATATGCAGTCGTATTCGTGATTTTGATTTGCACAAAATAGGAGGTTTATATGTTCAATTTATTTATCAGTCACTCGTGGGCATACTCCGACCAGTATGATCGGCTAGTGTCATTGCTGAATACAGCACCAAACTTCGATTATCGGAACTATTCTGTTCCAAAGGATGACCCTATACATAATGCGCCATATCAGTACCAGCTGAAAGAGGCAATTCGAAGGCAGATGCAACCGGCCAGCTGCGTAATTATCCTTGCAGGCGTGTATTCCACATACAGCAAATGGATTAACATTGAGATTGAGTTAGCACAGAGTATGAACAAAAAGATAATTGCCGTGGAACCTTGGGGAGCGTCGCACACTTCAGCAGTTGTAAAGAATGCCGCGAATGAAACAGTCGGATGGAGTACAAGCTCTATAGTCCGCGCAATAAGAGGTTATTGATTTTGCCAAATAGGAGAAACACCTCGCAGTCACAATGGCTGCGAGGTGTTTCTGTAAGTGCAGGTTTCATGGAATATAGATTACGGGGACATTCTGCCGAGTTGCATAGTCAATCGTGTTTTTCGTCCCGCCCTTCTCACCGTTGAACACGGCGATCACACGACCGGCGTGGTCGACCATCCATTCATTGCGGCGTTGGAAGCAGCCACGATCATACTGCGGAGAAATGAAACGGACGATATCGGCACCGGCCAGTGCCGAAGCATAGCGACTTTGCCATGCTGGCGACCATGCACGTTCAAAGCCCTGATAGGGGCTTGCAGCAATCAGATGAATCGGAGAGCCATTGTCCCGGAGACGAAGGACGACCTCTGCAGCCCAGATGTCAACACCTCTGGCCATACCGGAGATGAAAGTCTGGAAACCGTCTGTGATAGCAGCGCGGATTTCCCGTTCAAGCGAGGCTACGATTTCAACCTCGCTTTTATGCCAACCTTGACAATATACAGCAATATTTTGACTATAAGGCGGCCCACGGCAGAAAAGATGGGAATGGCGGTCTATCACCTAAAACCCTTCGTCTGCACAAGAATGTTCTTCAGCTTGCCTTTAAGGAGGCTATGCGGCATAAGCTCATAAGGTCTAATCCCTGTGAACTCGTGAGGCTCCCAAAACTTGAGAGACGGGAGTATGAGTGGTATAACGCCAGTGAAATTAACACTCTGCTTGAGACCATAAAGGACGAACCTTTACATCCGCTCATCCAAACTACAGTCATGTATGGACTGCGGCGCAGTGAGGTTTTGGGTCTACAGTGGCAAAGCATTGATTTTGACACAAATACTATCCTTATACGCCACACGGTCTCTATGTCAACCAAGGTTGTCGAGAAAGACAAAACCAAAAACAAATCAAGCTATCAGTCGTTTCCGCTGTTTCCTGAAATTAGAGAGCTACTGCTTCAGCTCAAAGAAGAGGAACAGAAGAACAGAGAGTTCTTTGGAGACACCTATGTGGAAAATGATTATATCTTCAAATGGGCGAATGGCGCAATGTATGACCCGTCATATATATCGCACAAATTCGGAGACCTATTGAGAAAATATGATCTCCCGCATATAAGATTCCACGATCTAAGACATAGTTGTGCGAGCCTTCTTCTCGCCAAAGGTTGTTCGCTCAAGGACGTCCAAGATTGGATGGGTCACGCCGATATTAAAATGACTTGTAATATATACGGGCATCTTGATTTGTCGAGGAAAAAGATGACTTCTGAAATTATTCGCGAAACTTTAGCTCAGGCGTGTTAGACAAAATGTTAGACACATGGGAATTTTTAGCTATTTTAGAAAATGAAAAAGCCCTGAACCCGTTGAGGCTCAAGGCTTCTGAGATGGCTCCCCCTGTTGGACTCGAACCAACGACCCTGTCGGTCAGAAACATAGTCGCCTTGCTCGCTTGGAGCGCTCGCAATGCTCGTTGTTTCTTCCTGCTCAGAGCACCGCTTCATCTGCCGCAGGCA
>ERZ1026898.160-NODE-160-length-45951-cov-56.497080_pt1 | contig 45951 bp, 62 predicted proteins | sample MGYA00380178_ERZ1026898 | MGnify/ENA primary metagenome ERZ1026898 (study PRJEB33269, sample SAMEA4719814) | human gut metagenome | biome: human-associated habitat; feature: organic feature; material: feces | place: Cameroon | collected 2013-10 ...
GAGCGGCGGCGTGACCATTGTTACCCTGAGCGGCGGCGTGACCATTGTTACCCTGTGCAGCGGCGTGACCCCAGTTACCCTGTACGTAACTGCCGTTGCCTTCCTCTTTTGCTTTTTGAAGGTCAATTTTGACCTGGGCGCTTATAAGTTCTTCCAGGCTCATCTTCGACCCAACTTTAAGCTTTTTTGTCACATACTTTCTGTTAACGCCGGTCACCGCTTCGTCCGGCGCTTCCACCTCGGCGAACTCGCTCTCCGGCGGGTAGTAATTTAATACATCCATCGGCTCTGCACAAAAGTGCATACCCTTTTCGCAAATAACCGCTTCGTCCTCCTCAAAGACCGTGTTCTCCGCATACTGCTTCCCGCGGCACACAAGCCCCTTGTCAAATGCCTTGTAGCCTTTCATTCCTCTCACCCTCCTATAAACTTATTCACAAAGTACGCTTGACCTTTCCCCGTCACCTTTATGGTTTGCGTGATCCTCACGCTGCCGTCGGGGTTGTTTATCGCCCGCTCCTTTACCTCCATCAGCCCACGCTCCATGCTGTACTGGGTGGGAACGTTGGTGTACCGCATTATGTAGCCGTTGTCCCGCATCCAGCGGAAAAGGCGGTTCTGTCCGGTCTCAACACCGTTTTGCCGCAGTATCTTAGCCAGCTCCCCGACCAAAATGCTGTTGTCGCTTGCCGCTACCGCATCGGCGAAAAGCGCCTTCGGGCGCTGCGCCTCGGCTATGTCCTCCGCCTCCTTGCGGCGCTCCTGCTCCGCTTTCAGCGCTTGCAGCAGCTTTATGCCGCTCTCCGGGTCTGCGATTATGCTCTCTATGGTGGTCTCCGTGGCGTATGCTCCGTGCCGCCGGATGGTCGGGATCACCTCGTGGGTTATCCAGCGTTTAAACGCTTTCGCCTCCGGCTTTCTGCTTCCCAGCACCAGCGTGTACAAGCCCGCTTCGCTGACAACACCCACCTGCTGGTTCCCTCCAAGGGTGTCAGTTAAAATGACACCCTTTTCATCCTCATCAAGGCGGCTTACCGCCTGTCGGCTATTTCCGAGGTCGAGTGCTTCGCAAACATCTTTCGCCACGAACCACGGCTCGCCGTCCTTTGCAATCGTCCTCACCTCGCCGAATTGCTCGTTTCTGAAAATCTGTATGTCGGTCATTGTGCGCCCCTTTCTTTATCTGTATCTGTTTCCGGTAGGCTCTGATATTTGCATAAATGTCATACCGTTAAAATCAAGATACTTTCTTGACTTGTCCGGCTCGGATATAATAAGACTTTCATAGAAGTAAGCTTTCACTCCGGTTATTTTCTCAAGCTTAGCTATACCGCTAATAAGCTGAACAATATCGTCAAACGGATAATCAAAGCTAATTGTCGAACACATTCGAACTCCGCATTTGCGAAAGAGCTTGTCTGCTTCTTGCAATCTTTTTTGTGCGTCTTTTATAAGTCCGCAGGCAGAATATATCAGCGCCTTTTTTTCATCTTCAGCCATTGTCAGCCCTCCTGTTCCACGCATCGGCAATCTCCGAAGCTGTTGTCTCGCAATCATCCAATGTAAACACCATGTCGCAGCTATCGCAATAAATCACGATGTCGCGGAAATAGCTGTATGTCTCGTCGAAGCGGACGTTTCCGCCGCAAAAAGGGCACGGTTTCAATTCAACGTCTTTCATTTTTCGCCCTCCTATCTTCACCTATATCCGTACTTTGCCATCGTTTGTGACTTGACGTGCCCAAGCTGCACAAATTTAAGGCCTTTGTATTCTACATACCGTCTGCTTTTGTCCTCTTTGCCTATAGTCCAATCATTGATAAAATACCCGGGAACTCCGGAAAGCTTCTCAAATTTGTTAATGCCTCTGTAAATCTGTGCGTTGGTGAAATTGAACTGCTCTTTCGCCGCATCGCCGCAACTGAAAGCATCGCAGACTTCAATCCCGCACTTGTGGAAAAGCTTTTCCGCATCGGAAAGCCGCTCCTGTGCCTCCAGCATTAAGCTTATAGCCGTTTCAAACGCCACAAGCTTTTCGTTATCAGTCATTGCATTTATCCTCCTTTATTTTTCAGTCCCAAAATGCTCTCAAAAGTTGACAAATGCCTTGTTTTGTGCTACTTTATATTTGTATTAGTTTATTGAGCACTCTTTTCTATCGCTTTGTCCTCTTTTGCCTTGCTTTTTGCTCCTGTGAGTACAGTATACTCTCATTTTGAGCGTAAGTCAATAGGTTTATTTGCTTTTTCGCTCATTTTGAGAGTTTCGGCAATTTACACAAACTTTACTACTGAAAGGAGCGAATTATATGTGCGAAATCGGCAGAATTGAAGAAATAGCAAAAGAAAAGGGATTAAGTTTGTCTTTTGTAAGCACTCAACTTGGATTGAGAAGAACATACCTTAAAGATGTAAAAGCCGGACGTTCGTCAATCCCCGCCGACCGCCTTGCGCAGATCGCGGACATCCTCGGCACAACGCCGGAGTACCTGCGCGGCGAAACGGACATAAAAGAAAAGCCCGCCGAAAACGGCGAGCTTTCCGAAGATGATAAAAAATTGCTTGATTTTTTTAACCGTTTGCCGGAGAAAGTGCAAAATCTTTTTGCGGATATGGAACATCTTTCGCCCGAGCAGCTTGACGCGCTGGAAGCCGTCGTTCGCTCCTATCTGCCGAAAGAATGATTTCCGCTTCAAGGTCTTTGCGTTCCTCGCAAAATCTCAAAAAGTTCTTTTCTGTCTTTTTCATATGTATATCCTCCTGTCTGCCTTTATGGCGTCCGTGCCGTGTGTGCAGCCGTCGACGGCTGCGGAAGATATTTTCGGCGGCTTGTCCGGTTTGCTCCGGCTTGCGCCTAAATCTTACCATTTTTTCAAGTGAGTTACCATACCCGAAAATGCCTTTTTTTGCTTTTCGATAAGTAAAAGCGTTATCAAAATAAATTTGGGGTGATATTATGCTATCGGACGAGCTGAAAAAGCTCAAGGAAGAGAAAGGGCTGACCGCACATCAAATAGCCGAGCAGTCCGGTGTGCCGGAATCTACCGTTATCCGTATCATCAACGGGAGCACTCCCGACCCGTCTTTTTCGGCGGCCACTGCAATGATAAAAACGCTCGGCGGCTCTGCGGATACCATTGTCGGCATTGAGCCGAAGCTGCTGTCCTACCGTGATCTGCTTATCCAGCAGTGCCAGGATGACATAGCCCACGAGCGCCGGCAGTTTAAGCGCGTTTTAATTTTCACGTGCGCCGTTATGGCGTTCTTGTTAGTTTTTGTTGCAGTAGATGTAATCCTCCCCGGCGTGGGATGGATAAGACATTAAGGAGGTTACGCTATGCCTTACGAATCTGATAATTATCTTTCACTGTTGATAGCTTCAGCGCTGATCGCAATCGTTAAATACTGTGCTTTCCCGTTGATATTCGCCAATGTACGCAAAGAACCTATCAAAAGAAAAAAATACAAGCTCATTTGCTGGGGCGTTAATGCTGGATTGTGGTTTATAACCTCTATCTTTACATTTATGTCAAACGGGAAAGTCGGAGCAGGAGCTTTTATTTTGTGGACTTTAGTATTTGTAAAAGTAGGAACCTCTCAGCTTGAAAAACGCGGTATTTTAATCCCGGAAGAAGAAAAGATAATGTGCCCCCGCTGTGGCTACCAAATGGCAAAAGATTGCCTGTTCTGCAAAAAGTGCGGGCAAAAAATGCCTGAGCCCGAACCCGAGCCTGAGGCAGAAGTCGAGGAACAACCCACCGAACAATCTGAGGGGTTGAAATGAAAAAGCTATCCATATCAGAGCTGGTTGGAGAGATAACAGCCGCAATTATAACGTTTTTATTCATATTGCTAATTATAGTTATAGTTATCACATTTATAGCTGGTCTCGTCTTAAAAATAAAGGAAAGCAAAGAAGAAACGCTGTTTTTTGCAGAATATGACGAAGCCTACTCTGAAGGTTATGACGACGGCTACGATGAAGGCTATAACATTGGATATTTAGACGGTTACGCTGTAGGATGTGGAGATGCAGAAGATGCAATTTAATATTAAAAAAACAGCAAAATAAAAAATCCCCCGATGTTCGCCGCATCGGGGGACGGAGCGGACGGAGATTGCAAAGTCCGCTCCTTGTTTTATATTATAAGCTTTTACAAAGGAGATTGCAAGAATGAAAAGAACAAACACCGCCGTATGGCACGAAAAATATCAGCGTTGGCAAATAAATGTTCAAAAGGACGGCGAACGCAGATGCTTTTATTCCGGAACGCCCGGAAGGGCAGGGCAGAGGGAGGCAAACAAAAAAGCCGACCTCTGGCTTGACGAGAATATTGTCAGCAAAAAGGTAAAGGTCAGCGACGCATACGAGGAATATCTGCAAATGGTCGAGGAAACTACCTCCCGCAGCAACTACCGCCCGAAAGAAAGCCGCTATCGTAACCACATAAAGCCTGTTATAGGCTCGCGCAGCATTGAAACGCTGTCCGACGGCGATTTGCAGAATGTCATAAATACTGCCTACACCAAGCACAAGCTGTCGAAAAAATCGCTCGACAGCCTGCGCGGCGACCTTACGGCGTTTTTTAAGTTCTGCCGCAAAAATAAATACGCAAACTACATCCCGGAAGAAATTGTCCTGCCGTCGGCGGCAGCGGTTTCCGAAAAACAGATTTTGCAGCCGGAAGAATTGTATGTGCTCCTCACCTCCGACAAAAGCACCTACCGCGGGCAAGTCGTCACCGATAAATATATTTACGCTTACCGCTTGCAGGTGCTCGCCGGACTGCGCCCCGGCGAAGTAATAGGTCTGCGCCTTTCCGACTACGACAGCGGCGAAAATGTAATTTACATAAAGCAGGCGATAAACACCCTGCAAGAAAAAACCCGCGGCAAAAACAAAAACGCCCGCCGCGCGGTGTACCTGACGCCGATGGCAAAGGAGGTTATCGAAGAACAGATTAAAACCTACGGCAAAAACGAGCTGCTGTTCGACATTTCCACTGAGAACCACTACACCGATATGCTTCGCCGCTACTGCGAATATAACAGCATTACCGTTGTCACCCCGTATGAGCTCCGGCACACTTTCGTTTCCATTGCAAAAAAACTGCCCGAAGGCTTTGTAAAAACCGTAATCGGGCACTCAAAGAGCATGGACACCTTCGGCGTATACGGCCACGCCATAAAAGGCGAAGATGCAGCCATAACCGCCGCCCTGGACGACGCTTTTCACAGCGCAATTGACAGGTATAAAAACAAAAGTGTGTTATAAAGTGTGTTATTTTCAAAAAACAAACCGCTTGATTTCGGCTTAATCAAGCGGTTTTTTGATGGTGCGGATGATGGGACTTGAACCCACTTTTTACGAATTTGTGCGTTTTAGCAAATTCAAAAAAAGCTGATAATAATGCGCTTTTTCTTTAATTTTATTAAATGTAGAAATAATTAAATTAAGATTCTTTCGTATAAAAGTGTGTTATAAAGTGTGTTATTTTTCTCGTTCAACAACGCCCTCAAAATACGCAGAAAGTTTAGCCTCCGGTGTTCCTCCGTCTTTATCGAAAAGAAAGGCTTTTGCCATATCGGCATAAAAATCCGACATACCAACCCCGTACTTGTTCGCCACTTTGCTATAGTCAGAGTACATCACGTTCATCGTGATATACCAGTCCTCTTTTGTGATATGCTCAAATCGCACGCCTATACTTTCGGCCGCTGCCGCCGTTTGTGCCATATCCCAGTGAGCGCCGTATGTGCCGTCTTCGTTGACAAGTCCTGCAGCCCACTTTTCCGCATCTTCCGCGGTAAAATCTCCGGCGTGGTGTAGGTGCTCGCACATCTCGTTCACCCGAAGCCAGCATCTTACCATCTGGTCGATAGCCGCGGCGGAGCGCTCCGAGATAGCCCACTCCGTCATGCACTTTTCTATGCCGTCAAGCAGCTTTTCTTTGTACGTCTTTATAGCTTCCATATTCTTGCCCCCGCCGCGTCAAAGCCTCACTACGCTGACCGCAAAGTTGCTTACTGCCGAGTCCGTGCCGCTAAGCACGAAGGACAAGATAGAGTTGTTGCAGCCGATGTTGCGCACGATGGTAGTAAATGCGATATTCCCGACGGCATTCGCAGCCGCTGCGGTGGTAGTGCCGGTCGCGCCCGCTATTGCAACGCCGTCTTTTTGTCCGGTAATCGTGACCGCTCCGGCGGCGGTTGGCGCTACGGTTGCCGAAACGGACACAAGATAATAGCCCGCGCCGATGGCATTTATACTGTTGCCGTCCTGACGGAGATTACAGCCGTATCTGCGTATGGTGCTGCCTAAAGGAATGAGATTTCCCACCGCCACGGCATTTGTGGTGGTATTTGCTGTGTAGATAGCCGCTTTGCTCATAAGTAAACCTCCATAATATCAAAATAGGGCGGCTTTTTTGCCGCCCTTGTTACCTCGCCAAAAGGGCGCCGTTTTTAGATGTTGCCGTTGCAACAGCTGGAGCAGAAGGGGGAAGGGCCTGCGCTGTATGCGTAGCTCATCGGGTAGCGAACTACGCCACACATGCGGTTATCCATTTCCAGAGAGCTGACCTTGTCACGCAGCGACTGTATCTCGTTGGTCTGAATCAGCTGTCTTGTCGCTTCGGCTTCGGCGTGGATTACGCTCGTGATGTCGCAAGTCTGCTTTTCGGTCTGTGCGGAAAGATTTGCCGTAGCAAGTCGGTTTTCGCAGCAGCACTCGGCGAGCTGTCCCTGCAAAGCGCGCCCCTCGGCAGAGATGGCATTGTTAAGCGCGAAAGTGCTGTCGCAGACGCCGTTGCCGATAAAGGTAAGCCTGTCATTGAGCTGTCCAAACTGCTGGCCGAAAAGGATTTCCTGCTGGCTTGCCGCGGTGGCGTACTGGCCAAACTCGCCCTGGCGATTCATGCCCCATCCGCCGCCCATAAAGACGAAGAGGAAAAGGATGATAATCCACCATGCGCCGTTTCCGCCGAAAGCGCCATCGCCGCCGTCCACAGCAGCGCGAAGGTCGGAAAGAGAATAGTTGTCCATTTTCGTTGTCCTTTCTTTGATTTTTTATCTAAAGCGTGCGCACCGCCTTATTTCAAAAAGTTAGCGAAGTTTTCTGCCTGATTTTTAAGCTGTTCAAACTGTTGCTTTGACATCTGTCCGCTTTGCAGCAGTTTTTCCACCTCGGCCTTTGCCCCCTGCGGGGTTATGCCCTGCGCGAATTTCCGAAATTCGGAAATCATTTGCAACGGATTATTCGTCATCGCCGGTCTTTGGGCGTTTTTTAGGTACTGCATTATCGGGTTTTGCATTGTATATCTCCTCCAGTTTTTTTAGTCGGGCGTCTATGCTTGCTATATCTATCTGCGGCGCGGCTTGATGCGGAGCTATGTCAAAAGCTCGTACCGTCTTATATCCTGCGCCGTCCGTCTGGCAAAGCCATACCACGGGAGCTGTATCATCCATCACGATGATTTCGCTGTTGGGAGACATTTGCAGCGCCTGCGCGCCGTTTTCGCCGTTTACATGGATAATTTCGTACTTAGGTGCTTGCTGCGCCGTCATAGCGTTGTATCTGCTTACATATGGATTTTGGTATCCGCTCGGGTATCCTTGATAGTAACCGCCGTGATCAAACATAAAAAAGCATCTCCCTTCCTGTGATTAAATCGTATCACAGAAAGAAAGATGCTTTATCGGGTCTTTATAGGGCGTTTATTGGGTCTTTATCAAGTCCGCGAGTTTTTTAGCGGCACGCTTGTGCCGCTCAAGGGTTTGAGCATACGAAAGCCCTATGCTGTCGGCTACATATCCAAAGTCTTTGCTTTGGAGATATATCATGCTCAAAATTTCTTTGTCGTGCTCATGCTCAAAATTACAGTCTTGGAGGTATGCTCGAAGCTTGTCTTTTGAGCACACGCTTTTAATGATGCGCTTGTTTTCTTGGTGCTCAGTAGTCATTTCGTGCTCCATTTCTGCAAGCCGGAGCACTCTATAAGCCGATTAGTTTACGGTTACATGTATCACTGAACCCGCTTGATCATCAGTCTTTTTTGGCACCGGCCGCGCTTCAATCGCCCTGAAGTCGTAATACTCGTACCATTCGTTATGTGTGTAGGTCATGCTCTGCCCCTCGCCGATATTGAGCAGCTCCACCGGGTTTACCGTGGTATCATATTGCCACCGCTTAAACATCGCGTGTCCCTTTTTCGAGAGCCCCACGCAGTAAAGCGGATATTTAACATCCGTGTCAAACTGAATGTGCAAATGCGGTCCGCTCGTCTTGGCTCCGGTGTTGCCGTAATATCCAAGCAGCGTTTTAGTGGTAACTTTGTCCCCGGCTTTTACCTTTGGCATTTCAGCCATGTGCATATATGTGCACACCACATTCATCGTGCTTTGCGTCTTGCGATTATAGCAGTCCTTGTAAATAATTATAAGACAATAGCCGCAGCCGCTGCCTGCCCCGGTGGCTTTTCCTCTCAGGCCATCAAGCCCGGCGGCATATACAACGCCGTCGCCCAAACCGTAAAGCGCGCGGTTCTTGGAAGGGCTTGCACAGTCAATTCCATAGTGGCTAAAGCCCCAATACTTGCGGTATTTGTAATTCTTATAGCCCGCCGTAGGCTTAAAATCTTTAATCGGCAAAATAAGCTTCTGCATAGGTCAGTCCTCCCCGTCCGGGTATTCCTCGTGGTCGTTCACCGGAATTTCATAGCGCAGTGCTCTTTCACTGTCGCCAAGACCGTCAGTAGTGGGGTCGACAAGCACGCCGAGAGCCGCAAGCGCAGTTACAATGGCAACGCCCGTATTGATTGCCGTGGACTGGCTCAAGCCCGGAGTGATACCGAATGCGGCAAGCACCGCATAAATAAAGGTGATTGTTGCCGGAACCATGGTCATCCAAAAGGTCACGTTTTTAAGTCTTACTTTCCAGTTGATTTTCATTTTTTCTTTCCTCCGTTTATTTAATGATAAATGCTAAAACAGCGCTGATTATTGCGCTGATTGCGCCTGTGATAATGCAGCCGACGGTCACGCGCTTAAAATAAGCCGCCTCGTCCACCGGGGCTTTTTCAAGGCTTTCCAGCCTTGCGCCCTGCTTCTTCTGCTCCTCGAGCATATACTTCATATTTGTAGCAAGCCGTTCCACGGCGACCGCCATTTTTTGCTGCTCTTCGAGCAGCCTGTCCAGCCTGTCGAGCCGCTTTGTGTTGCTGCGGCTCCGCGAATCCACTTCGGTAAGCTCTTTTATAAACTGGTCATTGTCCATTCGCGTCTCCCTCCATAAGCTTTATATTATTAGCTATCCGCTCGTTGCAGGGGTCTGCGCAGAGGGCGCTGCGCGCTGCTGTAAGCGCTTTTGCCCTTCGCCCTGTCATATAATAGCCGATAGATAACATATCAAATGGGAGGGCACTCCACGCCTCCTGCTCACATATATAAGAGCCATCCTTTTCAGATATTGCCGTTGCTTTTTCTCCGGCATAAACTACTCCGCCCCAGTCCTGCCTCCCGTAATAAAACCTTTCAAGGTCGTACCACGGTTCGCGGGTTCTGTAGCCTTCTGCGCAGGCGCGCAGATAATATTTTTCCGCCTCTGTGGGCTGAGAAAGTTTGCAGTAACAATCACCAATAAACCGCATACTTGCGCAGCGCTCCAAATCCCATCTCGCCTCAGGCATGCTAATATGCTTTTTAAGCATATTTATTGCTTCCTGCCACCTGCCGCGGAACATATACTCTCGCCCCAAATAGTGAGTGTTGCGGTCGTTGTGCGGGTTTTCCTTTACTGCAAGCTCCAAAAGATCAAGATATTGCGCTCTGCTTTTCGCTGCATCCGCCCAGTGCTCAAGCACCATACCGTCAACATACACATATTCCTCAAGGCACTCCCGCTCCAAAATCTCATGAACTGGGTTCACCCACTTGTAAGTGCCGTCGTTCGCGTGGATTTTATCAGCGTCAAAAGTTACTCCCTCGCCTCCGTGCTCGTCGTGGTTCCAGATGTATTTATACTGCGCTCTTGATGTGTTGTTTCGCCAAACCGTCAAAAGAGCCTCCCGCCAGCCGTCGGAAAGCCGTTCGTCAAGGTCGGGGCAAACACAAATTTTTGTGTCATTCGGGACAAGCTTTAAGCAATCGTTTCTCGCTCTGTCAAAGCGGAAATCCTTTCCGTAATCCGTTTCTGCAAAAACAAGCTTGTCGCCAAAAGCTTCTTTCGCCTCTTCAAAAAGCTTTTTCGTTTTGTCCGTGCTTCCGGTATCAAGAACGCAGATATAATCTGCGTTTTTAACGTTTTCAAGCCACGCCTGCACGTTTTTTTCTTCGTTTTTGCAAATAGTATAAACAGCTATTTTTCTGTTCGTCATACCACTTCCGCCCCGCTTTGCAAGCTCATCACCTCTGCATTAAGCTCCGACACCCGTTGAGTAAGCTCCTCTATACGCTCGTCCGCGGTCTTTTGCGCCATCGTCACATAAAATCTGCCGTTACTGTACATAATCTCGTACAGCACGCAAAACTCCGTAAGGCTTATTTGGGGCTCCGGACCGTCCGGGTCAAGCAAATCGTATTCTTCCGGGCTCATAAAACGCTCTTTTATATCTTCAAAATTGCCGCCGTCAATAATAAGCTTTACCCCACTGCGTCCCTTCTCGATGCTGAGTGCCTCTGCATTTATAAGAGCATAACTTTTATTGTCGCCCGCGAACTTTACGCTCATTCCCATACTTCTGTCTCCTATGTAATCGTTATAGTATAATAAGTGTTTCCGAAGAAACCACCTTCAACCGTTTTCTCAATATTCACTGTTATATTGCCGCTTATAACCTCTGTACGCTCTATCAGCGCATCAGTGCTGCCCGCTGTGTATTCGGCGCCGTTTATAACAACCTTGTATGCTATCGCTTTAACGGTGTGTGCGCCGTGCGCAACATCAAGCACCGTAGTTTGATAAATCTTAGTGCCGTCAATCATAACATATCCGCTTGTTTCGTCTCCTGCACCCGTAACCGTTATGCGGTCAACCGTAGGATCCGTGCTGCCGGATGCTAAAAATGCAATGTACTTGTACGCTACAACGTTGGTCTGCGTTGTTCCGCTCGCCGAAATTGCTAATTTAATGCTGCATTCGCCGCTCACATCGGACAAATCGAGATAATGCGTGGAATAGCTGCCGTTTGCTGCCGTAAAATTGCTCATATCATTTGACGCCAAAACAGATTTAAGGTCTAATGTCTTTAATATCGCTCCAACGGCGTTCTGGATCGCAACGCTCAGCGTGCTTATCGCGTAATCCTTTTTGCCGCCGACAACCTCAAGCATTGTATAGTCGGTCAAATCATAAGTGCCTATTACGCAGGATAAGCTGTCACTGCCAATAACACGCATTTTAAGTCCGGCGCTTCCGAGCTCCGTATAACTGCCGCTCAAGACGGTTCCGTTAAGCGTTTGCGGTGCGGTATCGTAATCGTAAACAACTATTGTTTCTGCCGCCGATGCTTTTTTGCTTTGCATAAGCAGTCTTCGCCTTGTGCTCATCATATTAAGCACTCCAATTCTTAAAGATTATATATCCGTCCACCGCGCTGAACTCCCACACAGTTGACGCGGCTGCGGAAGTAATATCGCCGTCCGCTGCGCTGAATCCGCTGAGTGTTACTGTCGGAGTTGACGCTCCGAACCGAATGAAGCCGTGGCTTTCGCCCTCTCCGGCGGTTAAGGTAATAGACGTTACCGCCGCATAGCTGTATTCCTTGCCGTTTCCGAGCGTAGCCGTTACAGCTCCCGTTCCTGTAACCTTGGTTGGCGGAACAATATAATCCGTTCCCGCAACAGCCTCAACGATTTTCCCGCCTTGAGCTTTCAGCAGTTTGCCGTTTGCAAAGGTGGTCGTGGTCGTCGCGCCTATTTGATTAAGTCCGGCTGCTCCCGTTGCCCCGGTGGGGCCTGTTGCTCCCGTGGCTCCGGTCGCCCCGGTAGCACCTATCCCACCGGGCGCTCCGGTTGCCCCTGTTGGCCCCATAGGACCCGGAACGGTAGAGGCTGCCCCTTGCTTGCCTGTGGCTCCGGTTGCGCCTGTCGCCCCTGTGGGGCCTGTTGCTCCTTTAAGAGCCGCAATCTGCTCCGGCGTAAAGTCATTATAAGTAAACCGCGCCCCAGTGTCGCCCTTTGCTCCGGTCGCTCCGGTTGCGCCGGTCGCACCAGTGGCTCCGGTGGGGCCTGTCGCTCCCGCCGGTCCCGCAGGTCCATTCGCTGGGCCTGTCGGCCCGGTAGGACCCATATACGCCGGAAACTCTTCATACTTTCCGGTTGTGGGGTTATAAATTTTGATTACTCCTATCGGCATTATCACCCCTCCTTACAGCACCAGTGTATAAAAAAAGCGCGGGAGCTTCTACCCCCGCACTAAAAATATTTTTATAAGCAAAAAGCCCTATCTTTCGATAGAGCTTTTTACTTCGCAGCTTTCGCCGCACTAAAATTTCAATCCACAACCGCGTGCGCTTGCGCTCTGATTGAGCCACCCCCGCTTACGCGGGGAAAAAATCAGCGCTCACGCGGTGACAAAAGGGATTAACCCTCGTCTATAATATAGCACTATGTAATGCCTTTGTCAAGGATTTTAAGGAACGAATCCATAAATTCAAACGCTTTTTTGAGTTTCAATATAAAATTTCCTCGTTCTTTGTCACCACAACGCTATCACCCGTGCCTTGAGCAGAGAACATGATATAGCCAATGCCGCCATAGTTGGCGTAGCTGGCATCGAGCACTATCTTGTAGTATTTGTCGCCCAGCTTTGTCACGGTCGCCATGCCGGATAACGCTGTGTACTGCTTGCAGAAATAGCAGCCGCCCGAACTGGCCGCAAAAGCACCTAAGCGCTCATGTCCGCTGCCTTCGAGCGTTGTGCCCTTGACATAGATGACATCAGACGGTTGCAATGCGATAGCGCCGGTACACCAGCAGGCTGCATCTGTGCCATAGTACGGCTTTGCCGAGGACGCATATGCGCCATTGCGATAGCCTTTTCCGTCCCATACGCCGCTCTTAGTGCTCGGGTCTACGGCTTCCGGCAGCACGTTGGTATAAGTTGGCACATGTATTTTTGCCGTGATGGTAATCTCAATGTTTCCGCTGACGTCCGGTATGTTGATAATGCCATCTGCATAGTACAGCGACGTCACCTCCGTACCGCCCATCTTGACCACGACGGTAGCACCATTGAGCACATAACCGTTGCTGGCAGTAATGGTCGCATAGTAGGCATCGCCTTCGGTTACGGTCGTTGCAGTATTGCTGCTGGTGCAGCCAGTGAGGGTATTGGTCACAGTGTACTCCTGCGGCGGCACAACGACTTCTCCGGCGTCTCCGGAAATCATAGCCGCACGAAAATCGTTTATCTCCGTAATTGTAATCCCATTGGCGACCGCCCACGCCATCACCTTCTCATTGTCATTCTCCCCGGTGTAGGCGTCCCGGAAGTGTTTGATTAACGGATACCACCCATTTCCGTTGGTGACGTTGTAGTTTGTGTTTCTGAACCGTTTTCCGTCTGCCTCATCCGAAAATGCCGTCAACTCGTAGTCCTTATCCTTGTCGCTCTGAGATACACCCAACAGCGAAAGCAGAAGGTAGGCAACTGTTCCCGTCCGGTCTGCGCCACTCATGCAGTGGAAATAGCATGGCTTGTTTGCGGCTACGCAAGCCATAACCTTTTTCAGGACTGCTACCGTCCGGAGGGAAGATGCGTTGGTGCTGACTGCGTTTGCGTAGAAATCCAGCGATTGATGAAAATACTCTACACCAGTACCCAACGGCGAGGTGGTAATACCACCAGTCTCACTGTTGTTGCGGAGGTCAATATCCGTTGCAACGCCGAGCCAGTCTACAATAGTTGCCTTGTCGGCATCTGTGATGCTACCAAAATGGCCGCCTCTAAATATCTTTCCGTACTTCACGTGGCCTCCGGTGCAAGGCCAACCTCCAAGGTCTCGCACGTTCCACACACTGGGCGTGTAAATCATGCGCACACCGCCCTCGGGCACAATCTTGTAGATTTTTCCGCCAAAAGCGAATGTACCGGCTTTCAGCGGCTCAATGTTGTAGATAACGCCAGCTCCGGAAACCACGTCGCTTCTGGCTTTACCGCCTTGTGTAACTGTGAGCGTGGTATTAGCCGGAACTTTTATCTTCAATCCATCCGGCTCTTCCTTGCTGTAGGCCGTCGTAGCCGAGTAATACGGCGTGACCTTCGTAACGGAGTAATCGTTGGCGTTTTCGGTGTAGTCCACATCGGCCAGAAATCCCGCCGCCGAGAGGTTCATCTGGCGGTACTGGACAGTGTTTTCTAAGCCATCGTCCACAATGGGGCTACCGGAAATAGCCGCGATAGCCGCTGCCATCTCCCCAATTTTGTAGGCGGTCGTCTCGCCGTTCTTTGCCCGGATGGCGTTCGCAATCGCCTGTACGGAGGCTTCTTCATACAGCTTCTTTGCCATCAGTATTCCACCTCCGTGCCATCGGCAATCGTCCCTGTTTGCTTTAACCCCGAACCGCTCGTAAAGGTCTTCCCTTTTGCCACATCGGCAGGGGTCGCATCGCCAAGCTCTCCTCCTGCAATTATCACTGTTACCTTACCGCCCTTGTCGATTGCAACATTTGCAGTTACCTCGCCTGTAATGTGAGCCGCGCCCTGCGCCCCTGCAATCGTCAGTCCTTTTGCGACAACCGCACTCGGTTTTAGCCGTGTCCCCGTCACCTTTGCCCCGTTTACATACGCAGTCTTATTCTTGACTATATCCTCCGCCACAGCCGTGGCATCGGAAGTGTCAAGCTGTGCGGGCAGTGCGTTCACTTTTGCAAGCACGCTTGCTATTTTGCTTGTGTTGTCGTTAAGGCTCATTCAGCACCTCCTCCACCCTTGTCCTCCACTTCTCCGGCACCTGCTCAAGGGCTATCCTGCCCAGCCGAATCTGTATTGCAAAAAATTTTATCATTTCGTCACCCCCAAAAGCTCAAGCATTGCTTCCTCAAGCGCCTCAAGCCTTTCCTCCGCCGTAGGCTCGGGTGCGGGTACTTCCGCCGCCATAGCCTCAAGCTCTGCGACTTCTTCGGGGGTCATTTCGATATATTCACCGTTAATACATTTTTTCATTTTTTAATCCCCCAAACTTTCAACGTAGTTCCTATCGCCATCCCTGCACCGTATGCTGTAATAGAACGAACACCGTTTGAAGGCGGTTCATTCTTAATTGTAAAATAGAATGGCGTCATCATCGAGATACCAAAATGATTAAAAACACCTATTTCACAATTCATTGTGTCGTCGGGAGTTATTGCTCCAAAGCTACCATCGCCACGCGATAACGCGCTGCTGGTTGCTGTCCAAACAGAACCCACTCGCGTATCTATCCTTATAAATGCATATCCGCGTTTTGCATTTGTTGACGTGGTAACAAATGCCGCTGATACACGGTGTTCCTTCGCCGCTGCGGTAAAGGTTTCGTCGCAGTTGGGGGCAATATCAATGTTTCCAAGGTTGTCCTCAACACCGCCCCACTGGAATTGAACGTATACGGCGCTGCACGCACTAAAGGTCACACGAATGGAATTTACCTGTTCTGTTAGTGTAGTATCAGCAACCTTTTCCCACACTTCTCCGCTGCTTCCGCTCCCCGCTGCTTTTCCCTCCAGCGCTGACAGCACTGTATCAAGGCTTGTGCCTTGCTCCGCTATTTTATTTTCTGTGTTTGTAAACGCATTTTCTATTCTGTCATCCATATTGTCCACCTCACAATGCGTTTATTCTGTCGGCTATATTACCCACAAGGTCATACAGGCATTTCGCTGACGGAACCTCGCTGTTCGTGCTCGAAGCGGAAACAGATGTTACTATCGCGTCAGTCCGCACGAGAAATTTGTGTTCCACTGTCACACCTTGTGCCGAAACTACAATCGTAAAATATTGTGCCTGCATATTCATATCCGCGACGCCGCCGCTTCCGCTGAAAATCCATATATTTGATTCAGCCATCGGCACGAAAAGCGGCAGTGTTGCCGTATATACATCCATTGAGCACCTGCAAAACAGCGCCTTGCCATCGTTGTATGCCGCCTTTATATCCGCAAGCGGCGTTGTCTCGGACAGTGTGTAATTAGGAAAATTGCCGTCCAGCTCCACATAATATGTGCCTCCGCCGCCTTCTCCCGGTTCGCCCTTTGCTCCTCTCGGTATTCCGAGGTTCAGCACCGGGCTTTCCGCAGTGCCTCCCATACTCGCCGTTGCGTTCTGCCCCGCTTCAAGTGTCGTAACAGTGCCTATGGTCAAATTCGGCGTTGCGCCGGGGCTTCCTGTAGCTCCGGTTGGTCCGGTAATGGAAAGAGGAATGCCCGCTGCACCGCTCGGGTCAATCCACACCGGGAAATCGGGGCCGCTCGGCTGCGTGCTGCCGTAATATATTCCCGGTGCGCCGTTTTCACCGTCCTTGCCCGGCGTACCCTGTTTTCCTGCCGCTCCGGTGGGACCTGTGGGCCCCGGAACAGTGGAAGCCGGCCCGGTTGGTCCTTGTTGCCCCACAACATTTCCCACTATATGCTCCGTGCCGTCCGTAAGCACAAACACAACATCACCGTTTTCTTTAGTGTATATGCGTTTCAGCCCTCGGGATATATTTCCGTATGCGTCCGCAAACACTTGTACCGGCAGTTCAAGGTCAACTTTTGCTTCAAAAAGGTTGTCTGCCATCTCGTCCTCCTTACTCTACAAGCATAGGCGCGTTTATAACGGTTCTGCGCCCCAGTGTCGGGCTCTCATAATCGCCTACATAGCGGTAACGCCCGCGGTCAAAAAGCGCCGTAACCTCGTCCGTAAAATCAAATTCTGCGATATTATTTTTCAGTGCAAGATTTTTTCCTTTTCCGAACTCAAAAGTCTTTACAAGGTCGTTTTTGGCACTGAAAAACTTTACCGTCAAGGTGTCTGTATCGTTGTTAAAATTTATTTCCTCGTTGTCCTGGTCTTTCAAAAACAGATGAATATAATACTGAAAAGTGTTTCCCTTGTAGAACTTCAAAACACCGTTTTCGTTTCGGGGCGAGGTTTCCGCCCTTGGAATTGCCGTTGCCATAGATAAACCGCCTCCTTACAATCTCAGTGTAAAATAAAAGCGCGGGGGCTTCTACCCCCGCACTCATATTTTTTTAATCGTCTTTAAGCCAGTTGTCACACATCTTCACGACCGCATCGGTGTTCTCGTAAATTCCGGTAGCGTAAAGAGCCTTGCGGATTTTTATCCGTTCTGCGCTGTTCGCGTTCTGGTACAGCGGCTTCCAGTAGTTCGTCAAAGCCCCCTTGATATAGCCTTTAGCTTCATTCTCACTTTTACCGCTCGCAACATACTCTTTAATAAGCTTGTTTGTAGCTTTGCGAATTTCCGTAGAATCGCCTTTTCGCATAGCTTTTTTAATGCCTGCCGCCTTGCTCGTGTCTATAAGCCCCAAGGCTTTCCCGGCTCCGTAAATAGTGCTCGAATCCAAAAGACCGTCAACCGCCGCTTCATATATCCCCGCGAAGCTTGTATCTTTCAGCGGCTTGGTATTAACCGCGGTGTTGAAGATTGCCGCAAAGTCTCTGTAAACGTTCCGTACAGGCAGTCCGAAAAGGTTGAATACGACGGTCAGTTCTCCCAAAGCACCGCCCCAGTCGCCTTTCTTTATTTTTTTGAGTGCTTTATCGACCGCGCTCACAGAGTCGGAAATCATACCCATTTCGGGGAGCTCCGTCGTAAAGCCCTGAATTGCTTCGGAGATTGCGTCTACGCCCGGCAAATTAAGAATCGGAATAAGGTCGCTTCCTATGTTGTTTGCCAGCTTCTCGGCGTACTTTTCAAGGTAGGTTTTGTCCTCGTCGCGGTCGCGCAATGCTCCGATTATAGATTTAAGCAGTGCATTTACAAAGACATTAAACGCAAGCGCCGAAAGCCCGCGTGCCGCACTTTTGGCAGCCACCTTTTCCTTGCTGATGGAATCTACAAAGAGGTTGTAGCTCAGCGTGGGCTCCGTTTTGAACGCCGATATTATCTGTGCAATTCCCTTTTGGCTTCGCATCATTGGGCTTTTTACAAGTATGCTGTCATATACCTGCGTTGCGTTCACGACCTCATCAAACCGCCGTCCTGCCGCACGCTTAAATTCCTCCGTTCCGCGTTTCAGATCCGTGGTGTCCTCAATTTCCGCCATAACGGCGTTCATAATGTGCCCCCAGGTTACCCAGTCTGCCTTTTCGGAAAGGAACCCTGTCACGTCGTCCAGCTCTCCGGTGCTGTATTCTCCGGTCGCAAAAAGCTGTCTCATATAATCCTTGCCTTTCAGCTCAGGCTTCAAAATGTACTGCTCCGCGCTTCTGCCTGTGCCTATGTCAAACCGCCCCATATTTTTGAGGAACGCCGTGGAACTGTAATCGTACATTTCTTCAAGTATGTTCTTTTGCCTGACAGTTTTGGCAAGATACTTTCCGTCAATCATCGCCGTCGCCCTCATAATCGCCGAAGGCTGCTGAATCGCAACGGAAAGGTTGGCCGCAACCGCGGTTTTCTTGAACTTACCGAAAAGCTTGCCAAAAACATTATCGTCGTTAAGCTGCACCGCTCCGCCGAAGCTGTCGCCCATAAGCCCGGTGATGTAGTTAATACCCTCCGTGCCGTAGCTGTCCCGGATAGCCTGTTTAACGCTCGTGCTGCCGTGCTCTGCGTCAACCGTATCCTTGTAATTGAGCACTCTCATAAAGTTATCCTGCTGCACCGCAAAGGCGTGGTAGCGCGCAGTGTCGTTCATGCTCTCCGCAACAACCTTGAAAAAGTCGTCAATCACGATTGCGGCGTTCGCGTTCGGGGTAAGCGCTTTCGCGCTGCCCATATTTTTAAGCATTTTGCTTCCGCCGGCCTGCTTCGTACCATCGGGGCTCACTTCCTGCCCGGCGTGGCTCTTAGTGTAATCGCTTGCAACACGGTAGGGGAAATAGTAGGTCTCGTTAAACTTTTTATAGCCGTAAAGCGCCATAGAAGTTTCATTTCTTCGTGCGCCCTCCACCGTGGTAAGGTAATTAACCACCGCATCCGCACAAGCTTTCTGCTCGTCGGTAAGGAATCCGAACATTTTTTGAATATCCGCAATGTCGAGCTGCACGCCCTTAGAGCTTTTCACATACTCTTGCATAAACTTTTCGGGCGTTTTTGATTTTACGACTATGCCGCCCTCCTTCATATGCGCCGCGCCGTCGCCGAGAGCTTTGCCGCGCTTATAGGTAGCATAAGCCGTGAGTACCTCGTTTCGGGTCATTTCAAGCCACGCGCCTTTTCTTGCGGTTTCAAATCTCAAAATGTCATTTTTGTTCTTCTGGTTAGCGCTCGACCAGTCCCAGACGTGGTACTTTTCATAAACACTCGCCATAAACTTCCGGTCTTCGTTTATATCCTGCGAATATTTAAGCTGGCTGTTGTACAGCATATCGTTATACAGCCGTTTCATACCGCCGCCCATTCGGTTGAAGAAATAATACGGCGTTATATTATCGTAATTGAGATATTTGTCCGCCCAGTTTACCGCTCCGCCGAGTGTGCCGCCGCGATAGGTCTTATATCCGTGGTTCTCCGCCGCCCTTACGGTTTCGGAAGCAAGCTCGGAAATATTCTGCCGTCTGCCATCCACAAGCAGCTTGTTTCCGTCTCGGACAATGTGAGTAAAGTAATTCGTAACATCGTTCACAAGCTCCAGTTCATCTGCGGAAAGCTCCGAAAGCCGCTTGCCCTCGACGGTCTTCTCCATTTTGTCAAGGTAATCCTTAATGTCGGGGTCGTAAAGGTCGTTAAGGTCGCTGCTTTCCTCTGCAATCTGACTGTACGCCTTTGCAAGCGCGTCCAGCTTGCTCTTCGAGAAAACACTTGAGTTGTCGGTAAAGTTGCTTAGGAAGCCCGCCACAGCGCCGCGCAGGTCTTGTGGGATGTGCTTGTTGTCCGTGGGATTAAGCAGCATCGTATTAAGAGACCTGACGCCCTTGGCTATACGCTTGCGCAGCACCTCGCGTCTGGCGCTGTCAGCTCTCTCCGCTTTGTAGTTTTCAAAAGCCTCCTGCCGCGCTTTAAGCGCCGCGTCGCGTTTTTCCCGCACCTCGCTGAGCTTGTTCCGGTAAGCCTTGATTCTGTTCTCGTAGCTTTCGGCGGTAACACGCAGCTTCGCCGCGTCCTTTGCGCCCTGCGCCATCTGTCCGGCAAGAACGCCTCGTGCTTCTGCTTCATTCCGCGCCTTTGTGGCTGCCTTGCGCTCCTCGACCATTTGGGCGCGCCTCTCTCTAAGCTCGTTTATATATGCGTCCTCTTTGTTCGCAAAGCGTTCCTTTACCCGGCGCAGCTCCGCCGCATCCTTGGCGCCTTGGTTCATTTGCCCGGCAAGAACGCCCTCGGCGCGTGCAGCGTCAAGGGATTTGTTATAGTTCTTGATAGCATTATTTATGTTTTCCGCAGCACGGTTTACCTTTGCGGCGTTGGCGCGCTCACGCTCCTTTCGGCTCGCCTCGGAAAGGAAGCTGCCAACGGTTTTGTCGAACAGATTATCAAGCTCCGTGTCAAGGCCGCTGTCGCCGTTCATAGCCCATTTCACAAACTCGTCCTCGGTCATATAGTCGCCGATACTCTCAACTCTGCCCTTGTTCTTCATAAAGGCGGAAAGCTCATAAAGCTGTTCTGCGCCGTCGGTAGAGCCGCTGAAAAAATCGGGGTAGTTGTTCGCAAGCATATCATACAAACCGTCAAGAGAGATTGCGCTCGGGTCGCTCGTAAGCTTCAAGCTTCCCATATTGTTTTTACGGAACCTTTCGTAATCGCCAACGTCGCTCCTCGTGCCGGGGTCAACATATATCGCCGTATTGCGCAGAGCGTCCCGCTCCTTTTTATAAAGCGCTCCGTCGTCCGCAACATACTCCTGCGAATGGCGGTAAGCCTCTCTGTAAAGCTGCTCAATCAGCCCTTCGCTTTCGCTTATGGTAGGTCCCTTGTCGATTATCTTGTTGATTATCGGCAGCAGGTACAGGCTTCTTTCGTCCTTCGGCACGTGGAATGTAGCGCCCACCTCGTTCATATAGCGCTTCGCCGCTTTTCTGTTTATCTCTGCGGCGCGTCTGCTCGTTTCCTCGCTGGGCTTTATGCTGCGCTCGTACTCGGCTCTGATTGCCTCCGCATACGCCTTTTCAAGGGTTTTAAGGTCTGCGGTCAGCCTCGTTTCCTGCCTATCCAGAATATCAAGGCGGTTCTTGTCCTCAATGCGGAGCTGGTATTGGATTTTGCCAAGGTCGGAAACGGTTAATCCTCTGTTTCCTCCGGATTCTCCGCTTCCTCTGCTTCCATCAGTCTTTCTCTCGCCGAAGATATTTTTAAGGACATTTCGTAAAGCTCCGCTGGACTGGAAGAAGTATTTTCCATCATATATTGTATCATTTCTTCCGTGTCCTCCGGATGACAAAGCTGAAACATCATTGCCAACACTTGCGCTTTGCCACATCCGAACGCCTTTAACCCACTCAGTAGGTATTTTTGTGCTTGGGTAAGCTCCATTTCCAAAATCCTCCGTAATATGTTTCGTAAAATTATACTCTTGTTGTGCTCGCTCTCCATGCACGGCATAAAGCAGCGTAGAATCATCCGTACTGTAAATGCCGAACACCGTTTTCCCTTTTTCTTTGCGGAAAAAGTAGTCTGTCGTTTCCGTAAGCTCTTTGCCGGCTTTGTTTTCTATAGCATAGTTTACAATTCTCCACTCCACTTTGTCAAGAGTGGGCTTCCAATTTTCGCCCCGCATCGAATACCTAATATCCGGGTTCTCGGTCGGGGTTTGGTTGGTTCTGTTCTTGAACTGATTAGAATCAAGCACCATATAAGATGTGCCGCCAAATTCTTCATCCTCTACAATAACTCCGTCGTACCCCTCTTGTTTGAGCCAATCCGCAAACCTTTCGCCAAGCTCTCGCGCAGCTTTGTAGTCCCTGCTTTCAAATCTTTCCTGAAGCTCATCATAGTTTTCACCGTAAATATCTGCGGTCTGTTCGGAAAGGGCTCTTATGCTGTCAACATAATAAGGATTTTCAATTTTAAGATAACCGGAAAGAGCTTTGTCTTGAGCGGTTTTTTTCTGAATATTGTCGCCATTAAACCAAAAGCCTATATGAGCTGTGGCAGCAAAAGAAACATCGTCTGCGTTGCTATCTGTTACCATACCGAGCTTTTCTCTGTCAAAAACGGTAAAGTCATTGTCCGTAGCGTGATATACGAGCATAAGCCGCCCTTCCTCGTCCCTCACTTTGCTGTCCTTGAAGAATTCCTGCTGTGCTTCGGAAAGCTCCCTGCCCTCGGAATCGACGCGCATTGAAAACTTTGCATTCCCGCTCTCCTCCGCCGTGCCGACTGCCTTTTTCGCTTCAACGCTTTCTTTCAGCAGGGCGCTCCAACGTTTCTGTGCCTCGGAAAAGGCTTCAACGTTCGCTTGCAGCTCCTTCGCGGCGTCCGCCTCGGCGCTGCCGCTCGTCACAACGCCCTTGAACGCCCGGCGCAGGGCATAGTTCATCTTTTTGAACCACTGGTCGACCGTCTGCGCAACGTCCGCGTGCTCGCTTATAAGCGCCCGCATAGCCGATTCGTCGTTTATAAACATCTCGCTTGCGTTTGCAACGATTTCATTCTGCCAATACTCGGCGCTTTGGTTCGGCGCAAGCCTCTTTTCCTGTTCAACAAGCCTGCTCAGGGTTTCGCCGTTGTCCTTGTTGTAGTAATAATCCAAAAGGAACTGCTTGTACTCCTCGTAATGCTCCGGGCTGTACTTCTCCATAAAGTGCGTCAGCTCGTGAGAGAGTGTGCGGAGCATTGCCTGTTCATTGTTAAAGCCGGAGAAAAGGTCTATATAAATAGTATCCGTTTCACGGTCATACCAGCCGTTCGCGCCCTTGCCGTCCTCGGTCTGATAAAAAACAATGTTTATGTCGGTCATTTTGGCAAACTCGCGTGCAAAAGCGATAGCATATCTCTGCTTCTGCGAAAAATGCCTCTTCATATCAATGCTCTTTGCCCCGGCGTTCTTCGCCGCGTCGGTTTTAAGCTCTTTTTCGGTGATGGAGCGTGCAACGCCCTTCGGCGCAGTCGCTTTTTTCTCACTTTTGGCGCGCTTTTGCCCGTTAAGCTCCGCCTGCCGCACCTTCGCGTTCTTTATTCCGCTGCTCTTAGCTTCGCTTCTGCCCAGCTCATACGCGGTTTCAAAGGCTTTCAGCGCTTCCCCGCGAACTGCTCCGCGCTTTTCAAGGTCTGCTTTCAGCACATCAGCGGAATATTCACCGCTTTTGCCGAACTCGTAGAACTCGCTGAAAAGCTGCGCGTAGCCCTCCGGGCTAAGCTTTGCCTGTAACTGCGCTATATCTCCGGCGTTAGCTTCCTCAACAAGGCTCAGGTACGCCCTGTATGTTTTGGAAAGCGCGTTTTTGTAGCCGTTGCTGCGGTTTTTTCCGGCGTAGTCGGTCACCTGTTCGCCCAAAATGTCCCTTATAGCCGCTTTTTTCTTTTCTTCAACGATTTCGGGGATGACCTCGCCTGTCTCGTAATCAAGCCCGGTAAGCTCGCTGTAAGCCTTTTTTGCCGCCTCGCTGCCCTTAATCAGCTTATTTTCCGCCTCGGACATATTCTTGCCCTGGAAGTTCTTCTCCATCGCCGCCGCCATAACGTCAACATCGGTGTCCGCAAGGCTTTCTCCGCTATTTTGGGCGGCTTTTTTTATGGCGTCCTTGGTTTCGGCAAGGCTGACCTGCGCTCTGGTGCTCTTGATAAGGTTCTTCCACTCGTCGGCGCTCACGCTTTCGCCGCTTTTCAGCTTTTCCTGAATTGCTTTTGCGGCGGTGTTGGCTTTGCTGCCTTCCTCGGCATTCAGCCCTCGGTCAAGAATTTCCTCGCGCAGCTTTTTGTTTCTTTCCTCCGTGGCAATATCGTCCGCCTTGACCGCCCCTGCGGCCTCCTCGGCGCTCATTCCCCGCTCGGTGTATTCTTTTGCCTTTTTATTTTGGATGTCTTCTCGGGCTTTCTGAGTGGCTTCCTCGGGGCTCATGCCCTTTTTCTCATACTTCGCCGCCCGCTTCTGAACTTCGCTTTCGTCAATGTCGGAAACAAGGGAGGAGGCTATGTTGTTTTCCGCTCTCTCGCCGGATGCGCGGCTAACCGCCCGGTTTACAACCGAAGCGCCGCCGCCCATTGCAACACCGGAAATCGCTCCGCCCAGCGCGTCAAGGGAAATCTGATGCAGCGCATCCTTGGTTGCCTGCTTTTCCGCGTCCGCTTCGCTCATGCCCTGCTGTATATACTCGGCTTTTGCCATATTGTAGTCGCTTAAATCGCCCAGCGCCTGTGCGGAAACAAGGTCGTTCCACACGGTGGTAATAGCCTCGCCGGACGCTTCAAGCCCCGCCTGTTTCAGGATAGCCTTAAGCCACTCTTTCCCGGTCTTCGGGTCGGCGTTCACCATGCCAAGCAAATGGTCAAGCGGTGCGACCTCGCCTATTACCTCACCTATTGCGGATGATACGCCGTAAGCGGCCGCCTCGTCCTCCGTAGCTCCGCGGGAAAGCGCCTCGTTTACGCTCTGTCCTGCCACTCTCGCTGCCATTACGGCCAGTGTTCCGGCGCTGCCAAACGGTGCAAAAATAAGATTTCGCGCCATGTTGTCCGCAATGGAAACGCCTGTGCCGTAAAGGAATCGCCCAACTGGGCTGTCAATATTTTGCGTAACCTGTTCCTGCAAGGCGTTGCTCCATGTGGAAGTCGCAAAGGTTTTTTCGTAGTTTATAGGAAGGCTGTCGTCCGCCCAGCCTATATCCCTCAATCCTTTTTGGAGATAAAAGCCCAATCCTCCGCCGGTGTCGCTCACCGCGCCCTCCATAATGGACAGTGCAGTGCCCGCTGCCGCTCCTCCGAAGCCGCTGTTCGCCATCTCCTGAGCGTCCCCGGTTCTGCTCTTTTTGTACCGCGAAGCAAGGCTGTATTCAAGTATTTCCATATACTCTTTCGCAGCCTCTCTGCCCTCGGTGTCAAAAATGTAATTATAGGTGTTGCGCTCCTCGTCGGTCATTTCCGACATGATTTTGCCGCTGTTTTCACTCAGCAGCTTGTTTTGACTTCTTTTGCTGTAAAGGTCGGCTTTGCTTTTTACGCCCAAAAGATTATTAACTTTACGATAATAAGGGTCGTCTATGGCATCGCTTACGGTCGCTTGATAATCGCCGTGCTCCTTAATCAGCTTTTCCTGTTCCGCTTGCTTTTGATATAGGTTTGCGTACTGGTAATCGTATGTTTTGTCATCGTAGCTCTTTTGTGCTGCGGCAATTTGCTCATCAAGGCTTTTAATCTGATTTCGCAGCGCCGATATTTTTTTGTGATTCATACCGGAAGCCTTGATGCCTGTAGTTTGGGTGTTAAGCTCCGCCCCGATTTTGGTTCTCGCATCTTTCAGCATATCAAGGTTGGTTTTCGCACTCGTGCGCAGTCTGCCCGCTTCTTCAAGGTCAAGCCCCAGCAGGCGGTTATACTCCGCCTGTTGCTTGTCGTACTCGGCTTTTTGTACCAAATACTGTTGTTGCTGTCTTTGCACTCGTTCCTGCGTCATTCTTTGCTCCGGAGTAATAATATCGCCGGAATTATACTTCTTCCGGCGTTCCGCCCATTGGTCGCTTGAACTTACAGTAGTATTAGAGCCTGTCTTCTGGTTGTTTTCATATATGCTTCTTCTTTCAGCCCAATTCATAAATTAAGCCCTCCGATTATTTATAGCCGTTCACTTTGTCGAAGTAGTCCGAACTTATGCCATACTTTCTTAAAAGCAAGTCTGCATCGCTTTCACTTATTCTTCCGCTCATAACGGCAGAGTTTATTTCTCTTGCTCTTGCTGCCGCCGTCGCTTGACCGCTCGCCTTGGCGTTGGCTTGTACGTTCAAATTGATGTTATCAAGGTTTTCTACGAACTGCTTGTATTGCGAAGAAGAATACTCGCTGCTGCTCGTTCCGCTGCCGCTTGCGGCTGCTTTCTGCTGCGAAAGCGCAGCGTTTACGCTTTTCCAATAGTTATCAAACGCCATCTCTTGGCTTTTCCAGTAGTTTGTGTTCGCAATGTTGGCGGAGTTCCAATAGTTGCTCATATTCGCATTTTCGGTGTTCCAGTGGTTTTCAAACCCGCGGTTGTAGGCGCTGCTTTCTTGGTTGGCAAGGTAATCGACATTGTTCCAGTAGTCGCTCATTTGGTCGCGGTACTTGCCGTATTCCGTATCCGCAAGGTCTTTGGTAAGCCCGTATTTATTGTAAAGGTCGCTGCCCTCCGCCTGCCACTGGTTAAATGCCCGGTCGTAATACTCCGGAACAAGCTGGTTCAGGTTTTGAAGGTAGGCGTTGTACTGCTGCTGTCCCACCGCTTGGCTGTAGCTGCTGCCGTAGCCTCCGGTCAGCGCCGCCGCCTGTCCCATGGTATTCATCATCGCCATTTGCCCCTGTCCGGTGTACTGCTCCCGCGCCTCCTGATAAAGCGGGTCGCTGGAAAGACTGTACTTGAACTTGCCCCTGTTCATTATTTGATTGTAAATATCGTTAATTTGCGCATCGTATGTAGGGGTGTAGGTCGGGGTATTTCCGTATGCTGATTGCAGAGCGGAAAGCGCCTGCTGGTACGCCCTGTCGCTCGCGGGGTCGTATCCGGAAACCGAATAGGAATAACTCGGAGCTTTATAGCTTCCCGCAAAGGAATAGCCCTTATACTCTCCGCTGTCCTGCTTCGGCGGCGTTGTCGGCTCATCCTTCTTTTTATAGCGTCCGCCTCCGCCGTCATTATAATTCACCACATTAGTGAAACGTCCTCCTGCAATCATTCTTTCTCCTCCTCCTGCAATTTATCTTTTTCAAGCTGTGCCGCGGCAATAGCCGCCACCTGCTGATATAAGCTTCCCAAAATCGGCTCTATAACCGCCGCCGGAAGTCCGCTGTCATTTACCGCATTAAAAACGCTTGTCTTAAACTCGGAAATTAACACTGTTATCGTTTTCTGCTTTTCGCTCATAAAATATCAACCTCGCTTTCTGCCACCATAATATAAAAAGGGCAGGGGTATCTTCTACCCCCGCCCCTTATTTTTGTTCAAGCGCCGTTATTCGTGCGTCAAGCTGCTGTATAAACTTTGTTATCACCGGAATAAACTCGTTGTACGCCAATCCGTACTTTGTAAAGAACTCCGTGTGCGCCGTGTCAAGGTGTGTTTTCGATACAATTCCTGTCCCGCTGATTCCCGCCGTGGAAAGCGCTTCCTCCACCTCCTGTGCAATAAAGCCGTAATGCGTCGCCGTGTCCTCGCCGCTCTTCCACTTATAGCTTACCGGGCGCAACCCCCGCACAAGGCTTGCGCAGTCGCTCACAGAAAGGCTTGTAATGTCTTTTTTCAGCTTTCGGTCGGAGCTTTGGTCAACCTTTTTACACCAAACCGTGCCCCACCTATAACCGGCAGTGCCCATATCAATGCTATTTGGCGAACTGAAATACGCCGAATAAATGTTGATGCTGCTGCCTGCAAACCCTCGCCCAAAGACTATACCGCCGCCGCCTGTTTCAATAATCGCGCTTCCGCCTTGGCTCCTGTACCAGTCAGCGTTAAACGTAGCGTTGGTATTACCCTCGGTTCCGATATACATGTTTGTTATCTGCGTAAATCTTCCGCTTGTCACCCGCTGGGATGAAAGGCTTTTAATCATCGAGTTTGTGATAAGGTTGTTTGCAATCATTCCCGCCGTTACGCTAAAGCCGCTTATGGTAAGCGTCGAGCAGTTGAGCTCACCGCCGGAAATTCTGCTTGCCGAAAGCGTACCGGAGGTAATTTGGTTGGCGGAAATATTATCTATGTTTGCGCTTCCCACCTTCAAGGTGCCGTTTATAATGCTGCATCCGCCGATGGTTCCCGCCGTGGCGGTCACCGTGCCGGAGATATTCGCGCCCCTTGCGGTAAGCAAGCCGCCGTTCGTCACGCTGAAATTGCCGCCGCCTATGTTAATGCTGCCGCCGGTGATGTTTGCAGCGGGGAAGTTTATAGCTCCGGCGGTTATGTACGCCACCTTCAAGCCCTGCTGCCAAAAGGCAATCTCGCTTGCCGTGAATGTTGCAAGCTTGTTTTTCGCAATATCAATAACTTCCTCATTGTTTGTCAGCGTGGTGTCTATAATGCCCACGCCCACGCCGTAAACAGGCAAGCCGCTGTCATAATAGAGCAGTCCGGTCTTAATATACTGCTTCGTGTCAACGCTCCAAGTGCCCTTGTCATTGTTTATACCCGCAGTATAACCGAAAAGCTGATTTATTCCGTCGGAAGCAACCGTTATGTCGTTTTGCAGATTTTCTGCCAGCTCGCCGAAGTCGGATATTGCTTTCATTGAGGATTTAAGCCGAAGATTTATGCTTTCGCTGTTCTCAATGGCATAGTCGGCGGTTTTTATTATAAGGCTTCTCAGCGCCGAATATTCCGCGAGCTTTCCCGCGGTTTCGTTTTCTCCCGTTCCCGCACCTTTTTCGGCGTCAACCGCCTGCGCCGCCTCCGTAAAGACGGCGTTAGCACTCCAATCCGCAAGATTTAATTGCTCTGTAAGCTGAAAGAGATATTTCTTTATGCCGAAAAGCTGCTGCTCGCCGCTCCCGGCAATTTCGGGATATGCAATTTGTAAACTGCCCATTTAATAATCGCTCCCCACTTCCAGTATTCTTGCAATGGAGTAAAGCTTAAATTCGCCGCTGCCGCTTATTTTCATTTTCAGATGGTCGCAGCGCCGCGGGCGAATGGGCAGGGTAAAGGTACGAAGATCGCTGCCCTCTATATGCCCCATATGCTCCCACAAGCCGCTGCTGTCGTACTGCAAATAGAAATCCGCCTTGCTGCCCTTTGCCATGCTCATTCGGAAATTGAACCTGCTCAAATACTTTTTGTCCGGGTATTCAAAGCCGATTACGCCGCTTTCAGCATACCATTCCGTGCTCGCGGTTTCCGGCGTTCCCGCCGTGCCTTTAATCGTGAGCACGCGCCCGTCCGCCGTGAGCATATACAAATCGTTGCTCTTTTCGGTGAACGCCGTCGCTTGAGCACCGTCCTCCTTTATCCACATGCTTTTGAGCACGTCATAGGCGAACAGGTTGCATTCTCCGTGCTCATTTTTCATAGAAATATAGTATTTATCCCCGCACGAGCCCGCATGAGCATCGGAAAAATGCTCATTTCCAAGCGCCGTGCTCACGGTCTGCGGCAAACTTCCGTCAAAGGCGCACACATCGGTTCTGCTCTTGTAATAAAGCACCTCATTAACGATTGCAAGACTGCGCTCGCTTCCTCGCTGAACGCCGCGGCAGTTGATGGTTACCACCTGATGAGCACCGGAGGCGGAGGGATAAATCTTATGCACGCAATCCTCTTTGAAAAAGAGCGGATAGCCGAGGTGTGTAATCGCACCTGTAAATCTTCCGTCCGTGCCTACCCCCGCGCTCCATGCATCCGTAGATACTCCGAGATACCGCCGCCAGTTCTTAAAGTCCCCCAGCACGCAGCAGTAAAGCTCGTTTACCGTTTTGCCGTTCACAACTCCGTACTTGCAGCCCCAAAGGCGGTTACCGCACTCCGTTACAAAATCCATTTCCGGCACTTCCCGCGCAATTTTAAGAGTGCCGCTTGTCTGGGTAACAACGGCATCCAAAAGCCCTATAACCGTTATATAGTTTTCGCCGCAATCATAGATAACCACCGTTCCGTTAAGCTTCTCAATCTGTTTTTTTACGCTCTCGCCGCTACCCTCCGGCGCCGCCGCGCCGCTGACGGTCACGCCGTCGTATTTTGTAAGCCCTGTGCCTATCCCGGCAGCGCTTATCTTTACATATACAGTGGCGACCTCCGCCCATATATTTGTTGCGCTGCTGTAAACCTTAAGCACGTGATTGTCGTTGTTGCTGGTATCAAGCCAATATTCCGCATTGGCGGGGTTTTCCGGCTCAGTGTCGCCTACGGTCTTAACGGTGATTGTATCGCCGTTCATCTTGCAGATCTGATAGGTTATATTGTCGGAAGCGGCAGCAATGCTGTTCGTCCTGCCCATATAGCCGTTGTCCTCAAAATTTTCCGTATTGAAATAAATGCCGTCCGGGAATATGCAAAGGTAAGCCCCCATGCTCAAAAGGGTCTTTTCGCCCTCGGATATATGCACATTCGGCATATAGTTCGCCATCGAAATATTGTTGTAGTACAGCACGCCGTCGTTTATGTACGCGATAGCGTCCTTTGCAATAATCCCCTGCGGCTTGTCAAGCGTCAGATAAAGCCCGCGCTTGCCGCGCTGGCTCATAACCGGGTAGTAGTCGGAGGTCAGGTTCTTTGTGTCGTACCACTCGCCCTCCGCTATTCTCAAGTTGTGATTGTACCCGCCGAAGGAATCGAACATCTGTCTTGACTGGCTCGTTTCCTCAAGCGTAGAGTAATACGGCATATTCCGTTCCTCCTTAAAAAAGAAAATGCGGAAGCACCTGCAGCGGCATGTGCGTTCTCGTGTAATAGCTCGAAAAATTGTTATAAGCGTCATTAAACGCTGTAATGTTTTGATTATATTTGCCGATTTCCATATTGTTTTTGTTTACCATGGCTTTAAGGTAGTTGATATACACTTCCTCCGCATCCGGCTCTTTTACCAAAAGCTCCGTCGTGGGCTCCGTCGCCGCCGTGTAGCCCTCAAACTTCGCGCCCTCCGAAAGTCCCTCATGGGTCATAAACACCTCGCGCCAAATCTTCATATCAAGCTGTGAAAGCCATCCTATCATATCCTCTACGGTGTAGGTGTTCGGCTCCATTCGCTGTGTTTCCTCAAACGCTTCCTGTATGGTCATCTGTTTCCCTCCGCTTCAAAAAAAGGGCACTTGTGTGCCCCTGTTATTTCACCATTGCGCCCTGCGCCGCAAGCTCGTCGCTGTGGCGGTATGCGTAGCTTTCCGCATCCATCGCTCTGCGAAGTTCAGCGGCAACCTCGGGCGGCACCATGCTTGTCTGTCCTGCCGGGAGAATAAAGTTTTTGCCGTTTACAGAAACGAATTTGTCGCCCTTTTCGTAGGGGATAGTAACCGGCACTCTTTCCTCTTTAGCCTGCTTGGTTTCTTTAATTTCTGCCATAAAAAAGCCTCCTTAAAAAATGTGGGGAGGGAGAAGCCTCCCTCCCTGTGGTTTAACTTATCAAAGGGTTCCGTTGGCGCTGTCGCTTGCGGAATAGCTGCTGCAGCTCATTACACGAACAAGGCGCTCGGGATAAAGGAACGCAAATCCGGTCTCGAACTTGTAGCCGATGGTGCTGAACTGGTTCAGAGGACCGCCCGCTTCATCCTTATCGTGAATAATCATCTGCAGGTTGCCGCCTGCGGGGTCAATCATTGCGTATGCGTTTGCGCCGAAGAAGAAAGTCGCATAGGTCACACCGCCTGCGGCGTTCTGATACGCCGAAGTAGCACCGAGAATAGGCGCGTCTGCGTTCTCGATAAAGCGCACGCCCTCAAGCTGACCGATTTCTCCGGTGAAAATTTCGGTGGTCGCATCATACTTGTGCGCGTCCTCCCACTGGGGGTCGTTGCGAAGATCCTCTGCCACGGAGGGGTGAATTACGGCAACATAGCTGCCGTTAATCTTCGGCACCTTGTCCTTCTTCATTTTGGTAACGACCTTTTTAATCATCTTGCGGGTGAGCAGAGACCAGCTCGCGGCGGTTGCGCCCATAAGGGTGGGACCGGTGGGAGTGCCCACAACCGCGTTGCTGCTGGTGGTGTTGACATTGTCGCAATAGATTACGTTAGTTCCGGTCATAAGGAAATCACGAATAAGGGTCTCGTCGGTCTCGTTGTAGCTCGCGCCCATCTCCTCGGTGGCGGCAAGAATAACATCGTCATATCCGCGAAGCTCGAGCTTATCAGACACGGTTACATAAGTACCGTACTGGTTAATGCTCGCTTCAACAGAGGTCATGCCCATTTTCTGACCGGTGGGGATTACACCTTCCTGAAGCTTTTTAGCTTTTTCGAAGGTGTTGAACTTGCGCCACTGAACCTTGCCTGCGTGCTTTGCGGGAAGCGCCTGATGCTGTGCGAACTGGGCGTAGTATCTGCCCATTCTGGTGTTTTCGAGCAGCTCGGTGTCGTAAAAATCCTTAACAAGAGGGTTAAGTGTGGGGTTTCCGCTGCCGAATGCCGTTTCCGCTCCGGTGTAAGCGTTTACATAGTTTTGGGTGGTATTTACGAGAGTACCGCCGGAAACCTTAAAGTAAGTGCCTTCGTCTGCAAACATCTGCAGACCGAAATAATCAAAAGTATTCATATTTTCTCCTTTCTTTGCTCAAAGGAGAAATCCGCATTATCTGCCGTACTGAACAAAGCTGCCGTCCGGCATGAGGACTGCTCCCTGAGCTGCCGCCTGGCGAATGCGCCTTTTTATGCTTTCGCGCTGCTCAGGCGTGTAATCACGTGGGTTTTGTTCGGATAATACGGAACCCGCCTGCGTGGTTGCGGTGTTCTCGGTGGGTCTGCGCTGCCCCGCCTGAATACTGTTCGCAACTGCTGCTTTGGTCTGCGCTGCTGCCGCCTGCACTGCGGCTCTCGCCTGCTGTGCCTGCGCCTGCTGAATTTCCTGTCGGTGCATGGCGAAGTATGCGTCCTCTACGGAAAGCCCCACATTAGGGGAAGTGAGCCTTGCAAAGGTCGGGTCGGAAAGCTCCGCCCGAAGGTCAAAGTCCGGAACGGTAGCTTTGAAAACCTGTGCCTGCATCTCAAGCTTCTGCAAATGCTCCGCGATGGCTCTCTGCTCGCTGTTTTCCCGTTCCATAGCGTCAGCTCTTGCCGCCTTGCGCTCAAGGTCGGCAATGTGCTTCGCCACTTCGGCGGAAACGCCAAGCTCAAGCCCTCTCTTTTCGTAGTATTCGTTGTCTCCGCTAACGGCGTTTGTCAGCGCGTCAATGTCAAGCTTTTCGGGGTCTGTAGCATCAATGCCATACCTCTGTGCAACAATGCCCAAAAGCCCGTTTAGCTGGTCTTCGCGCTGCTTGTACTTTTGTACACGCTTCTGCACCATGTCCTGCATCTGCCGATTGTACTCGGGGTCTTTTTTGATTTCGTCCCAAGTCATCCTCTGCGGCTGCTGCGCGGTGTCTCCGTTATCCGTCTGCTGGGTTGGTTCGCTTCCGGTCTGTGCAGCGGCGTCCTGCGGTGCGGCTTGCTGCGCGTTCGGCGCATTTACAACCGCGTTTTTGTATTTCGCCCGAATCTTACTCGGCGGAACTCCCAGTGCTGCAAGCACATCTGCCTGCGTCTGTGGCTGCTGTCCGGCGGCGACAGCTCCGTTATCGCCCGCGGCGCTTCCTTCTCCTGCTCCCGCTCCGGCGGCTGCTCCGCCATCGGCAAAAAGCTGTAGGTAACGCAATTCATTTGTCTGCATAAAGATGCCTCCGTTTTAATCTGCGAGTTAGGCTCGCGGCTCCTTGTACCTCCACTATAAGACAAATGCGGAGGCACTCTCTACCCCCGCATTAAAAATTTTTTCAATTTCTTTCTACATAACTCACATACTCCGGAGATTGCTCCGCCATTCGCTTAAACCCGCCGCAAATATACGACAAAATCTGCTTTATTTCATACTCGTAATCCGGTCGTGCATCAACGGAAATTTCCGCCCTGCCGTTCTCCATTACTATTGTCGGCTCAAGCGCCTTGTCCTCTCTTACAAGACGCCTTGCGGCCTCCTCAAAAGTCCACGCAAGCGCCGATACTCCGGCGCAGATGATGTCCTTTCCCTCCTCGGCAAATCCCGAATGTCCCTTGATTATAACCGCATTAAACCGCGAATAATATGTAATCTCAATCATAGCTTATTCCTCCGGCTGGCTTGCCTTATTGCTCTGCGCTCTGGCGTTTTTTACTCGGGTGTGCTCCTCGCTGTCTATCCCGGCAACGTTGTCGCTCTGCGGCAGGCTTGCCGTTTGCTCACCGCCGCCCGAAGCGGCCTCCATCGGCTGCCCGGTAATCTGCGAAGCAAGCCCCTGTACTATATCCGTCCTGCCGCTCGCTTGCGCCAGGGAAAGCGCAAGCTGCTGATACAAAAGCAGCTGCTGATACATAGTGCCGTTTTGCGCTATCATCTGCGAAATCTTGTCCTTGTCGTCAAAATCCATCATTTCAATGCACGCAAGCGCTTGGTCAGCAAGCTGCGGATTGAAGAATCCAAGCTGGAAGAACTGCAAAGCAAGCTCATTTTGTGCCACCTTGGTATATACATTCTTTTTCTGCGCCGAAACCTTGATGTCAAACACCGGAAGGCGGAAGCCCAAATCAATGCTGCCGATGCTGCCCTGATACTGCGCCTGCAGCTGTGCGTTGTTGTAGCTTATGTACTCCTCAGCGCCCCTCTGCCCGATAATGCGGAAGGTTCTCGGCATATCGTAGAACTGCCGTATAAGTTCTATTTGCAGCTCGTTGATACGTCCGAACGCCCTGTACGAGGAAAGTGTGCTCGCCCTGCTGCCCTTGCCGCTCGCCTCCTGTAATGCGGCAATGGCGGAAGCTGCCGTAACGCCGGAGGTCGCCTGTCCTGTGGCGCTCTCGGTGTTGCCGCTCACCTGCCGCAGTTCTTCAATTTTTGCGTTGTAGTAATTGAGGCTGTTTGCCTGCAATGCGGTCGTGCTTATAGGAACAATGTCCGCGCTTGCGCCGCTGTAATGTACAATCGGCTTGCGCAAATCCATAAATTCACCTTCATTTATTCCGCCGCCCTGCTTGCTGAGGTAACGCGGCGTGCTGTTTGCAACGGCGTTGTCCACCATAGCCTTACCCATAGTATCAATCTGCTCCTGTGCGCCCTTGCAAAGGTCAACATAGCCATAGCCGCATGGGCTGCCCTCGATGGGGAACAGCACATCAAACACAAACGGATATTGCGCGTGGTCGTATATGCCCCGCTCCGATGCTGGAAGCCCTGCCGGCACCTGCACAACTTCCGCCGCGCCGGTCTCAGGGTTTACCATTGTTTGTGGCTTTGTGGGCTGCTCCGTGTCATTCTCGGTGGCGTACAATACAACATCATTGACAAACTTGCAGTAATGCAGCACGCGCTTCCCTTGGCTGTTGGCGGTGTGGTAGTACACCTCTATAACCGTGCTCTTGTCCGTGGTGTCCACGCGGTCGTCGTAAAGGAACTTTGCCGGAGAAAAGCTGCTCTGCGCTGCGAACTTGTCCGCATACTGCGGGTACTGCCCTTTAAGAATGGCATTGTCTACAAGCTTCGTTGTGAACACATATAGGCTGTCCTGTATGTCTTTTATGCCCGGCTCCCAAAAAATGTTGAGCAGGTTTACATTGCTTATGCTGATGTCGCCTAAGCCGTTAAGCTTATTCTGATCCCACACAACCGAGTATACGCTTGTGCCGGTCTTAAGCTTCTGCCACTGCGCCTCGTCGTATACCTCCTCAAAATGATTTTGCTCCAATATGCAGGGGAGGATGGAGGACAGCCGCTTTGCCTCCTCCTTGTCGCCCTGCTCCCTCGGCAGAATGTTAGGCTCAGGGTACGCCTCTATTGCGTCCGCATGCTTTGATACAAGCACATTGTGCAGCCAGCCGGAGGCGTTCCGCAGCTCTCCCGGCTGCTCTATGCCGTCCTTAACCCGTGCGATCTGATTGTTATGGAGCTTCCACCACTCCTCGCTCTCAATCACTCGTTCTTCCAGCCTATGCTTGCCGCTCTTGTACTTTTCAAGCACCTGCATAAACGCCGAAAGCTGCTCCTTGCCTATTTTCGGGGCTTTTACTTCCACCGCAAGGCTCTGTAAATCAAGATTGTTGTTGTCGTCCATCGTGTCCTCCTCACATAAAAATGCCGTATGGTCTTATAGCGTCTGCCCTCTGATTCAGCGGGTCAAAGTAATCCATCGGGTCATACTCCTTGTCAAGCACATTCTTCCGCGGGCTTATGACGTGCTCCATCAGACAGTATTTAAGCTCGTCAAAGATGTGATCCTCCATGTCGGTGTCCACATCCTCAACGTTTGCATCGTCATACACCAGTGCCGGAATCGTGCGAATGAAATTTTTGCAGGTATCAAATATTTGCAGCATGCAGTCTCCGTTTTGGTCAAACGCAAAGCGGTAGTGCACCTGCATAAGCCCTGCGAGGCGGGTGTTGTCACCGGGCGAAAATGCCACATAATACGGCGGCTGCTCCATCAGCTCCGCCACGCTCTGCCCGCGGCTGCGGTCAAATATTGACGGGTCAGCCACGCCTATAATCTGCCGCCCCTTGAGGAGCGGGTCGCTGTCCTCTATTTCGCGGATATTCTTCGCGATCTCCGCGGGGTTTATCTGCAAGCCGCGGTTCGGCGTGCCGGTGCATCCGTAGTACTCCCTTATGCGGTACAGCTTGCCCTGCTCATCCGCCACATACCAGCCCACGGAAAAAGGCCTTGTATAGCCAAAGTCGAACGCCCGTATGCACAGCCAGTGCCGCGGCGGCATAAACGGCTTGATTACATGCGTCCACTTGCCGTCTATGTAGTGGTCGGGGTCGTTCTTCCACTCTCGGAAAACCTGTCCGTCAAAGCTGTCCCAGCTGCCGTACAAAAGCGCATTTCGCTCCGCTTCAGGCATTGAAGCAAGGCGCATAAGATATTTAGGGTCATTATTAAGCAGCTGCTGATTGTCAAACACTGTTGACGGAACAAAGGTGCTGCTCATCCATTCCTCTTTCACCAAGCCGTCGGGGTACTTAATCTTTTCACTTCTCCACACCGTTTCAAGCGGCTTTCCTGCGGTGATAAACCGCTCCTTCACCCAAGCGTGACCCACACCGCCGGGGTTTGCGGTCGCTCTTACATACACCCTCGTGCCCGGACCGTTCGGGCGGTTGCGCGAGTGTGCCAAGTAGTCATATATCTCGTATGTAAATTGCGTCAGCTCGTCAAAGCCTATGAAATCATACGGCTTGCCTTGGAAATTATATTTGTCTTTCTCGTGCTGGCAGGACGCGAAGATAATCACCGCCCCAGAGGGAAACCGCCATGTATGAGTAGAGCTGTTAAATTTCGCCCCCGGATAGCAGGCGGGGTACAGCTTGTATGTCTTGCCTATCAAGTCCTCAAGCTGCGGATATGTGCGCCGGACTATAAGCCCGCGGTAGTATGGGATATTGACTTGCCGGAGCGCTTCCGCCACCAGTGCGTCACTCTTGCCGCCTCCGGCTGCTCCGCCATACAGCACCTCGTCTTCAAAACGGCTCATAAAAATAGCCTGCTTCGGCTGCGGCTGCCATAAAACATGGTGCTCAAGCCCCGTGCTCGCCGTGCTCAAACTTGTGCCCACGCTTTTCACCTCCGTGCTCATTCCGTGCTCATTCCGTGCTCGCCGCCATCTTCCCCGTGCTCATCGGTGCTCAAATCCGCAATAGGCGGTTTTGACGGCTCCATAATCGCCGGAATAAGGCAAACACCGTGCTCAAAGGCTCCGCTGTCCGTGCTCAAGCCCTTTTCCATCCGCTCGCGCTCGATTTTAACTCTTTCCTTCGCCAGCTCGCGGGCTTCCCGCTCCGCGGCGGTGGGAATGTCGTAGTAATCCCGCATAATAGAAACAACTTCCTTTATGATGGCGGTGTAGTCCCTCGCTGTCCTGCTGTCGGTGTAGCCGATAAGCTCGGCCTTGTCCTCCGGAGCGCATCTGTCCAGCTCTTTCCACGCCTTTTCCGCTCGTTTAAGCCCCAGTGCCGCGACGTTCCCGGCAGTGTCAGCCGCAGAAATCAGCTTTGCAAGGCGGTCTGCCTCCTTTTTGGCGGCTTTTTTTATCGCAGTATCAGCAACTTTGCGGCGATACTCCTTCCGCTGCGCCACCCATCCGCCTTTTGCGCATCGTCGTGACACATACTGTGTTTCCAGCCCATACTCGGCGGCAAGCTTTGCTGCGCTCTTTTTCCCGGTTACATACTTTTGCCGTATTTCGCCCCAATCAATTCCCTTTGGTGCTGCCATATCAGGGCCTCCTTTCATTTTGTCTGCATCTATCGTATATATCTTTGCCGCCCGTTCTCTACCCCCGCCCTCAAAAAAGCCGCCGGAAAATTTTTTTGAAAAAATTTACGAAAACCCTTGACAATATCGCCGCAGGGTGATAGAATGTAGACGTGCTCAAGAAAGAGCGCATTTCAATCCAACAACATTTTGACAAAAGGAGAAAACACCATGAAAAGAACAATCGAAGAAATCAAAAAAGCCGAAGGATTTAAGGAAGCGGTCAAAGAAAGCAAAAACATCGAATGGGGCGGGCTCCGTCAGGAAATCGTATATAATGCAGCTACAAACGAGGTTGTATCTCATCTTTTCCCCGACCGTTGGAGCAGAACCGTTTACGACGACCCCACTGACCTCTACTACGTTTACACTTACCATAAGCTTACGCCGGATCAGCTCGCCGAGCTTATCGCAAATCAACTTTAATTCCAAAGCCCCGCTCCGGCGGGGCTTTATATTACAGAAAGGAGAACCCCAATGCGCACCGAAGCACAGAAGCGCGCCGACGCTAAATACAAATCCGAATCGACCGCAAGACTTTTTGTCGAGCTCAATAAAAATACCGATGCAGACATCATTGCCCGGCTTGCGGAAATGCCGAGTAAGGCAGGGTACATAAAGCAGCTCATCCGGCAGGACATGGCTGCGAAATAATTTTTTATTTCCTATTGCGCTTTTGCAAAAAAGCTGATACAGTATAGGTGCAGCAAAAATGTAATAGGTATGTTTTCCTTTTTCAAATTTTATCCTCTTTCTACGCAAAAACCCCGAAGGTTAATCCTTCGGGGCTTTTGTTATTTCTTATTCTTTTTTGCCAGATCAAAAATTTTGTGGAAGCATTCTCCGCATAGGTCAACGTATTTGTAATCTCTCACCGCGTGGAGAATGCCGCCTTCTTCTTTGTACCCGAAACGCTCCCACGTTGCCTCGTACTTTCCCTCATAAGTTGTTTCTTTTCCGCACATATCGCATATATAGTGCTCAACTGTTGCCATTATAAAACCTCCTTATCTTTTGCATAACCAGCAGGGGCTTTCCGTTGCCCCTGCTAATTACTAATCGCAAGCTGTGTTTAAGCTTTGTTTCCTGCCAATGTATTACTTCAAACAAGGTTAGCAGTTGAACCGCCTCCAATTTGTCAGCAGTTGAACTCGCCATTCTTTTCTTCCTCCCATTTGTCAAGGTCGATTCCCGCCTCTTTAAGCTTTCGGCTGCAAAGCCAGGCTTCGTCCTTTTCGCCCATTTCGTAGTGGTTTATGAGGGCTTTAAGGTTCTCGCCGAAAGCGTCAAAATACCGTTTCAGGCGCTTTTCGCCAAAGCCGAAGGTCTGCATCAGCGTCCAAAGCACAATCGCGTCTATCTCGTAGGCGTGCTTTCTGTCGTGCTCCGCAAGCTCGCGGCGGATTTCTTTTTTCATCACTTTTCTTTGGCAGGCGGTCATTCCGCCGTTACACGCTCGAGCTTTCATTTTCGTTCCCCCCATTCGTCGGTTATGCGGACTTCAATTCTCGGGTGCTCTTTGTCGACTTTAAAACTCGGAGTATAATTTTCGATGTACTTCCAGCCATCGTCGTGGATAATTTGGAGCTGCACCAGCGCGTCCTCAATCACCTTTACGGCAAACGCCGCAATGTTGCTTTTGTCTCGGCGGCGGTCAGGCTCGTAAAAGTCGTAGTATATCCATACCGGCTTGGTAAATTTAACTTTGCATTGCTGCTTCGCGCTCCACATGCAGCGCTCCTGAGCTATGCGCTTCATCTGAGCCCCGCTGTAAGCGTTGCGTCTGCAGTCCAGCGTGTAGTCATTGAGCCCCGGAAGCTTGCCGTTTATGGTAAACTTTGCTTTCATTCCTCGCCCTCCGTCGGCGCGTATTTGTCCTCAAGCATGCGGTTCATAGCGCATTTTGTGTAATCCCCGGCGCAGTAACGCCGGAAGTAGCGCAGCGCGCGCGCCGCGGTAGGGAACACTATTTTCATCACCGTTCCGCTCGGCGCGCCCTCGCAAAGCAGCGTTTTGTCTGCGTCGCTCCGATAAAAAGGGCACTTCGCCTCGGAAAAATGCTTGCCCTTGCTCATTCGGCGTTACCCCCTCCCGGTCAGAACGGAACATCCTCTTCCTCCAGCTGCACCTGCTCCCACTCCTCGGCTGGGCTCGTCGGAAAGGCGGCTGTGCGGCTCTGTATCGCATTTTCGCTCGTATGCGGCAAAGTTCCAGCCTTTGGCGCGAAAATCGCTCCTTGCCCATCTGCGTTCGTGCTCAGCGCATTTGCGTCCTGTTTCTTCTTCTGCGGTACAAACTCGGCGGCATTTGCCATCATATAAGCGCGCTTGTGCTTGCTGCCTTCATTGTCCGTCCAGACGCTCGTCCGGATTTCGCCGCAAAGGATTATCGGGTCGCCCTTGGCAAACCATTTTTCGATAAATTCCGCCGTGCTGCGCCATGCCTCTATGTCGATCCAGTCCGTTATACGCTCGCCGTCCTGCTGATACCGCCTGTCGACCGCCAAAGGGAATTTTATGACCGATACTCCGCTCTGGGTCTTTTTAAGCTCGATGTCGCTTCCTATCCTTCCGCATAAACAAACGTAATTCATCTCGTCCTCTCCCATCTGATTTTTATTTCCTCCGGCTCAAGCCCCGTGTCCTCGTACCGGGATAGCTTCTCGTACATCAGCTCCGTGCTGTCCGCCTCTCCGGCAGCGATATAAGCCCTAAGCCGCGCGGCTATCTTTGGGTTTGTCATCCGCCGAATTTCTTTTCCCTCCGTCGGAGCGGGCGCGGCTTTTGCTATGGGGCATCCGTCGCATCTGTCTTTGCTCATATTGCACTGTATATTCCCGTCCTTCGGGCATTGCCGGAACCTGTACTCGTTCATATTCTTCTCCTTTCAAGGTTTGGCGCGGCGAATGTAAAGCCCTCGTGCTCCAGCACGCAGACCTCCATGCAGCCGTAGACTTTGCGGCACTCAGCGCATTTGCCGATCCTGTTGCACTCGCTCTTGCCGCGGTCCGGGCATTTCTCGCAAAAAGCGTCAATTTCGTCCTTCGTCATCATCGTTCTGTCCCTCCAGTAATTTTTTTTATTTCATCGAGGCAGTCGTTCCAGCCTCGTGCTCTGCCCAGTGCGTAGCCTGTGTCGTACCAGTCCTCGCAGGTGACATGGGTAAGCCCGCTCAGGGCTTCCCTCACCTCGTTTTCGTTAAACCGCAGCCTTTCAAGCTCGTCCAAAGTGATGTTTACGCCCTGCTCTACCATAAGCTTTTTGATTTCGCCGAGCCAATATTGTGTATCGCTTTGCAGTGCTGCGTACCAGTGGAGCTTTTTGCAGTGCTTCTGGAACTGCTCGAACTGCTCTTGCTCCCTTTCGCGCCGCTTTTTCATTTGCTCAAGCCATTCAGCATTTTGGTTCATATCCGTCCTCCGTTGCCCAGTGTGTGATTATGTCGTAATCTCGTGTCGGCACGTTCGGGTGCGCCTGCTTCCATTCCGATAGCTTTGTAGTGTACCGCTCCATCTGCTCAAAGGGCATCTGCTTTTCAAGCTCCGAAAGCTGCACATCGGAAATTTTGAGAAAAGAAAGCTGATATGAAAGTGAAGTTTTCAACTTTTCCACCGTTTCCGGCGAAAAATCTTCTTCTTTATTTTCTTCTTCGATTCTTACCTTACCTTCTCTTCCCTTATCTTCTCTTATCTTATCTTCTCTTATCTTCTCTTCTCTTCTCTTAGGCGGACATTTGCCTGTCGTTTGTCTGTCATCTGTCAGACATTTGCCTGTCATTTGTTTATGAGTGAACAAATCCATAAGAGAAACAAGCCCATCGTGTGGTATTTCCGTGTAGCTTCCGTTGTCCTTGATAAAGACCTTTGCTGCTACATCAGGGTATTGCGGCGCTTTAAGCCTGTCGTCACGCAAGTTGTTATTCATCCGCCAGTGCTTAATCACCACCACGCCGTTGTCAAAGAGCAGCAGGAACCGCTTTGATACCAGCAGCTTAAAGTCATCGTCGGAAGCGCCCACAAGCTTAGCAATGCGCCGGGGATTGTTCACAAAGCCGTAATCGTCCGCCCTCATCCCAAGGTGGAAATAAAAGCACTGTGTGGACAGTGGCATTTCCATGAATGCGTCACTGTCCACTATGCTCATGCAAAAGCACCTTTTTTCAGCCATAAGGCGTGCCCTCCTTTATTGCTTTTGCTCCTCGTCGTTCATTACCTCGCCGTTCTCGTCCACCTCCACATAGGGGATCTCCTCGGCGGGAACGCTGTACATATCCGCGTCAATCTCGGTTTTAATGCTTTCGTCCTGTGCCGCCGCCCGAACAAAGTCGGATTTAAGGGGTGCGTATTTCAGCACTTTTTTCAGCACGGTCCTTTTCGCCATTTCGTCGAAGTTCGTCTGCCACGGTCCGCTGCCGTATGCCTTGGAGTATTTTTTGGCGTGCGCCTGCACGTCCTCAATGCTCATCACGTCAAATCCGTAGCCGCCGTCCTTGGTCTTAAACATTGCGTAGTAGCAGATAACCTTGCCTCTGTTCGCCCTCGCGGGAATGTGCCGAAGCCTCGGCTCCATGCCCAGCTCATAGTCAAAATCGTCGTTCTCGTAAACCTCGTGCGCCTGGATAATGCTCACCTCGCCGCTGCGGTATGCAAGGTCGATAAGACCTTTATAACCGAGCTGGAACTGGCACTCCGTCACGCCCTTGCGGCGGTTGTCATAGGGGAGCAGATATGCCTGTCCGAGCGCGGTGTTCGGCTCCACGCCCAATTGTGCGGCCGTCATCATCGCGCCGAGGAAGCTTTGCGGTGTGCACTGCTGAAGCTTCGGCGTGGAGGAAAGTGCGGTAAGCACCATTCGGCTGAACCGCTCCGGCGTGATTACGGAGGGCAGCGCCTTCTTAATTTCACCGCTCATAATCTTCATGTAATCCTGCAAGGTTTTTTGTCCGTTGTTTTTTGCCACCTGCTTGTTTGCCTGTGCGGCAATAATTCCGTTAGTTTCTGCTGTCATTGTACTTAGCTCCTTTCGGTGATTTTGAATGCTCTGAATGTGGATGTTTTGAAGAACTCCTGCGGAATCGCGCCGCAGGCCTGCTCGTATTTTTTGCGGTCAAAGGTGCTCCGGCTCTGGCTTTTCCAGCTTACGCTGTAATTGCCCGCCTCGCCTTTTTCCGCGCTGCCCATAAAGCCCTTGATGTAGTTTGCCTGGGTGTCTCTCTGCTCCTCAAGCTCCTTTATCTGTCTGCCCAGCGCGTTGTAAAGCTCAAGATTTGCCGCAAAGCCGGAAAGGTCAACCGTTCTGCCCTCATCCGATTCCGGGAATACCGTCCTGAGCGCCTCTGTGGTGGCCTCTGCGCCGTCAATCGCCGGAGGTGCGTTGTGGGTCACTCTCTCCCAAAAGTCGGCTTCCACCGCCATCAGGGCGGCGCACTCGCTGTCCTCCCGCTTTACATCGAACCAGTAAAAGCCTTTGCCGAATACCAGCGCCGCCAAATACCAGTGGTCGGCGTCCGTCACCGCCATGTAGTGCGTCATTTGGCAAAGCCAGGTTTCCGGAAAGCTTCCGTTCTCCAAAAGCTTTGCGTACTCGTAATTGCTTGTGGTCTTGCATTCAAGCCCTGCGTTCTCGCCGTAGACCATACGGTCAACGTTGGCGTGGGCAAAGGGGTATTTGTCGTTGCGGATGATGTAGTTGCAACGGTGTACTTTCTTCCCGGTTGCCTCCTCAAAGCGGCTTGCGACGTACTGCTCAAGGTCGTTGCCCAGGCGGACGGCCTCCCGGTCGCTTATGTCCTCCGGCACAAGCTTCCCGCTCTTTTCCGCCCACAGGGCGTAGGGGCTGTTCCACTTGTTAAAGCCAAGAATCGTTCCGGCGTCGCTGCCTCCTATGGATTTGTTTCTTTCTGCAAGCCATTCTTCGCGGCTCATGTCCTTAATCGGTATTTTTGTAAGCATTGAAATTATCCTCTCTGTATAATTTTTTGTTAATATTTTCAATCGTAATACGGTTCCACGTCAAAGCGATAGCAGAAACTTTTCCGCTCTCCCATCTTGCCGAAAGCTTTGTCAAAGGTTTCTTCTTTCTGCGCCCGCAAAATCTTTTTCAGCTTCTCCGGGTCATCGCAGTAATGTGTGCATTCCTCCGGGTCGCATCCGCGCAGCATGCCTGTGTCTATGCAGTAGTGGCACGCAAGCGTTGTGCTGCAATGCTGTAATTTGCGGTGATGTATGCAGCCCTTGCACCTTTTCGCCATAGCCTCACGCCCCCCTTTTCATTTCGTTTAAACGTTCCCTTGCTCTGATGCGCTTTCTTTCTCTTTTTTTAAGCGCGTCGCTTATCCTTATGTCAGCCAACAGCAGCGCCGTCAGCCCCAGCACAGCCCCGATGCCCTCGCCCACGGAAAGATTCTCGTTGTCTACTCCTCCTATAGCCCCGAATATCAAAACGATAAGCCCGAAGGCGATAATCGCCGTTATAATGTCAATCCTTTTCATTCCGTCTGTACCGTCCTTTCTGTTCCGGCGGGAAGAAAGTAAATATTTCTTCCGGCTCCCGCCCCAGCAGCTCAAGCAGCTTGTACGCCTCGTCTATGGTAAAGCTCCCTCTGCCGTTAAATCTGTTGCTTATGTAGGGCACGCTCCGTTTTATAACCTTTGCAACATCCGCCTCGGTGTATCGGTTCGCAAAAAGCTCCGTTTCAAGCCTGCTTCGGCGATGCGGTGCCTTTTTAGCCATCGCCGCCGCCTCCCTCTAAAAATTTTATGAATGCCCTGCGCGGTATGCGTACCTGCTTGCCGCCCTTGCCGAAGAGCATCACCGGAAAGCCGAGGGTTTCCGGGTGCTCCCGCGCCGCTCTACGTATTGTAGTGCCGTTGACTTTAAGCAGCTTCTCCACGTCCTGCACCGTCAAAAGCTCCTTGTCCATCCTCTTTATATCATCAAGTGTTATCATTATTGTCCTCCTCGGTTAGGTACATATCCGGCAGTCTCATCCACCCTATAACCTGCGCGGTGCCACGGTGTATAAAGTGGTCGATTGCCCAATACCCTTTGTCAATGTTTCTTATACCTTTCTTGCTCTGCGTAAGCACCAGCACTTCTTTGCCATCCGGCGGAAGCTCCCTCCTCGGCAAAATCCACCCTGTTTTTTTGTTTTCTTTCAAAAATTCCTTCGCCAAAATATGTGCATTTTGCGTTGCTCTTTCTTTGCAGCTTTCGGGCGGCATTTTGTCTTTGATGTCGCTTTTATACCTACAAATTTCACACTCGCGGCAGGCACACATATGAAGCCGCATTATAGCTTCCCTGACTTGCTCCGTGCTCATCCCTCTACCTCCTCAAACTCACCGTTTCTAAGCATATACCAAGTGTCTGCTTTCAGCTTTTCGCCGTCGATTTTGGCGGTTTTTACGGTCTTGATGTGCCAACCGTCACCCATAAGCACCCACTCAGCAAGCATTATCCACGAGTCGAGGCAGGCTTTAGCTTTGCCCTCTATACCGAATGCGGCGGCAATCGCATCTTTGCCGCCCACAGAGGCGTGACCACCGTAGCCTTGCGCGGCGGCGTGACCATTGTTACCCTGAGCGGCGGCGTGACCCCAGTCACCCTGCGTGGCGGCGTGACCATTGTTACCCTGAGCGGCGGCGTGACCACCGTAGCCTTGCGCGGCGGCGTGACCACCGTAGCCTTGCGCGGCGGCGTGACCACAGTCACCCTGAGCGGCGGCGTGACCATTGTTACCCTGAGCGGCGGCGTGACCATTGTTACCCTGAGCGGCGGCGTGACCATTGTTACCCTG
>ERZ1026898.164-NODE-164-length-45445-cov-25.383432_pt1 | contig 45445 bp, 48 predicted proteins | sample MGYA00380178_ERZ1026898 | MGnify/ENA primary metagenome ERZ1026898 (study PRJEB33269, sample SAMEA4719814) | human gut metagenome | biome: human-associated habitat; feature: organic feature; material: feces | place: Cameroon | collected 2013-10 ...
GAACATCTCGCCGCCGCTGATGGCACGGCTGTCAGTCGTCACACGGCCGCATTCCAAAAAAGCTGAATATAATTTCTGAACATCCATATTCGAAAACAAATCCAAAAATATTTCTTAAATATATTAGTAATAATGCAAAACAACAAACTCGGAGCGAAGCGACGCAAGGGGTTTGGGGAATACGGTCCCCAATGCCCCACCGGGGCTGTCGCGAAGCGACTGGGGGTGAAAGGTATAGCGCACGCAGTGCGTAGCGACGCAAGGGGTTTGGGGAATTCGGTCCCCAATGCCCCACCGGGGCTGTCACGTAGTGACTGGGGGTTAAAAAGAAATAGTGACTCTGTCACTATTTCTTCCCCGTGCTGCCCCATCCCCCTGCACCTCGCTCCGTCTCCGAGAGGACTTCGACATCCTCCCACTCAACCCGCTCGTGGCGGGCGACAACCATCTGGGCGATGCGTTCGCCAGGAACAATCTCGAACGGCTCGTTGGAAAGATTGACCAGTGAGGTCTTTAATTCCCCACGGTAATCCGCGTCCACGGTCCCGGGGCTGTTGATCACGGTGATGCCGTGCTTCGTGGCAAGGCCGCTGCGGGGGCGGACCTGCGCCTCATAGCCAACAGGAAGCTCAATGAATATGCCCGTAGGCACCAGAACCCTTTCCAATGGCTTCAGCACAATCGGCTCCGTGATGTTCGCCCTCAAATCCATTCCCGCTGATGCCTCGGTGGCATAAGCCGGATCCGGCCATTGACTTTTGTTTACTATCCTGACTTTCAAAATATCCATATTCTATGTGAATAAATATAAACGTAAAGAAGATGTTACCACGAATCGGAGCGAAGCGACCGAAGGGGTTTCGGGGAATCCTTTCCCCGTGCCCCTCCGGGGCTGTCACGAAGTGACTGGGGGTTGAATGTCAATTAGGAATTTACTTCCTCAGTCTCTTTCTTGTCCGGAATGATGAGGTTCAGGATAACACCGACAACCGATGCGAGGCCGATACCGGCGAGGGAGAACTTGCCGAAACTGATGACAGCGCCGCCGATTCCGATGGTAAGGATGAGGGATGCGATGATCAGGTTGCGGGTCTTGTTCATATCGATCTGAGCCTTCACAAGGTTATTGATTCCGACAGAAGCGATACTACCGAAAAGAAGGAGCATAATGCCGCCGAGGACAGCCGTAGGGATGGTCTGGATCGCCGCGCCGACCTTTCCGACAAGGGAAATCAGAATAGCGGAAAGAGCGGCGATTCTCATACAAGCCGGGTCTGTCACCTTGGTGAGCGACACAGCGCCGGTCACTTCCGAATATGTCGTCACAGGAGCGCCGCCGAGGAATGCCGCGAGGGTGCAGGCAAGACCGTCGCCCAACATCGTGCGGTGAAGGCCTGGATCCTTGACGAAATCCTTGCCGGCGATCTCGCTGATCGCATAGACATCACCAACGTGCTCGATGATCGGAGCGATGGCGACAGGAGCCATAAACACGATGGCCTGCCAGGAGAGACTCATCTTCGAGAAATGCGGAAGCTGGAACCAAGGAGCGTTGGCGACTCCGGAGAAATCCATTGAGTTTCTGTAGAATATCACGGCCACGATGTAGCCGGCGAGGGCGCCGAACACAACCGGGATGAGCTTTATCATACCTTTACCCCAGCACGAGCAGATGATCGCCACAAAGAGTGACACGAGAGCCAGAATCCAGTTCTTGCTGGCCATATCAACTCCGGTTCCAGCCAATGAAAGACCGATGAGGATGATGACCGGTCCGATCACGATCGGCGGGAAGAGCTTCTTGATGAAGTTGACTCCGAACAGCTTGACCAGAAAACTCATCAGAATGTACACAAGGCCCACGGCGACAAGTCCGCAGAACATTCCCGATAATCCGTAGAGTTCGGTAGCCTTGATGATCGGGGCTATGAACGCGAAGCTGCTGCCGAGATAGATCGGAACCTTGCCTCCGGTGACGGCATGGAAAAGAAGAGTGCCGAGACCGGCCGCGAGGAGAGCGATGGCGGGATCGAATCCTACCAGAAGTGGAACCAGTACTGTGGAACCGAAAGCTACAAACATGAACTGAACTCCGACGATGGATCGTTTCAGTGGGGATAAGGTTTGTTGTGACATAAATATTAAGTTATTTAGAAGCTCGATTGTACAGGACGAAGGCTATTATGCCGAAAATCACGTTAGGAAGCCACAGGGCGACCACCGGAGGCAACGCCCCGGAATAGACAAACATCTGGCTGAAACGCATAAAAAGGATGTAGGTGAAACTGAGGCCGATACCGACCCCGATGTTCAGACCGATGCCTCCTCTGCGCTTTCTTGAGGAAAGGCTGACACCCATAAGGGTCAGGATGAAAGCCGAGAACGGCAGAGCGAAACGGTTGTGCTTCTCGATGAGCGCGTACATCACGTTGGCGTCTCCTCTCATCTTCTGGGTGGCGATCAACTCGTCAAGCTGTTCCGCAGGCAAGGTCTCGACTGTCTTCTTGTTACGGTAGAAATCCGTGATTGTCAGGTTTAGTATGGTGTCAAGTTCCGCCCCCGTGGTCACACGGTCCTGAAGACCTTCGGTATATTCCCTTATAAAGTAATTCTTCAGTTTCCAGCCATTGAAAGTGCTGTCCCAAACCGCTTTCTCAGCTGAAATCTTCTTGACGAGCTTGTTGTCCTCTATGTCTTCCAAAGTGAAATCGTAGGCTGTGTTGTTCCAAGAGCTGAAAGACTCGACCGAGACGAACTTGCCAGGGTTGATCTGGTAATGCACGTTATTGGACGACAATGAGTTTCGATGCTTGACGTATTTAAGCTCAAAATTGATTCGTTTGACGTTCGCCCTCGGAATAACCCAAAGGTTGAGCGAAAGGGAAAGCGTGGCGATCAGCAGGGCGGAGACCATATACGGCACCATCATCCTCTTGTAGCTCACGCCGCAGGACAGGATCGCGATGATCTCGCTGTTGGCAGCCATCCTGGAAGTGAAGAATATGACAGTGATGAACACGAACAGCGGGCTGAACATATTCACGAAATACGGGACGAAGTTCACGTAATAGTCGAAGACGATGGCGTGCAGAGGCGCCTTGTTCTCGACGAAATGGTTGATCTTCTCGCTTATGTCGAAGATGATGACGATTCCGATGATGAGAAGAAGGGCCATAAAGAAGGTCAGAATGAACTTCTTTATGATGTACCAGTCTATCTTCTTCAGTCCCACGTTCATATTCCTAAAGTCTTGAGCTTATTCTTTTTACGGTCACTTCCTTCCAAGAGGCGAAGTCCCCCGCCTCGATGTGCCTGCGCGCCTCACGGACAAGATCGAGGTAGAAGGCAAGATTGTGCTCGCTCGCTATCATCGCGGCGAACATCTCCTTCGCGATGAAAAGATGATGCAAATATGCCCTTGAATATGTCCGGTCGACGAACGACGCTCCATCCGGGTCGATCGGCGAGAAATCCTCCGCCCATTTGGAATTGCGCATATTCATTATGCCGTTCCAGGTGAAAAGCATTCCGTTGCGGCCGTTGCGGGTAGGCATCACGCAGTCGAACATATCCACTCCCCTCGCGATTCCCTCAAGGATGTTGGCAGGCGTGCCGACTCCCATCAGGTAGCGTGGCCTGTTGTCCGGCAGGAGCGGGCAGACGAGCTCCAACATCTCGTACATCTTCTCGGTAGGCTCCCCCACCGCAAGTCCGCCGATCGCGAAACCGCCGACAGCCTCGCTGTCTCCGACAAGGCTCACGGCGTGGTCAACCGCCCGTTTGCGGAGTTCCGGATAGACACAGCCCTGGATGATCGGGAACATCACCTGATTGTACCCGTACAGAGGCTCGGTCTCACAGAAATGCTTGAAATAACGCTCAAGCCAGCCTTGGGTCAATTTCAGAGACTTGGCGGCGTACCTCTCGTCAGCGTCACCAGGGCAGCACTCATCGAGCGCCATCATTATGTCCGCACCGATAACCCTCTGGGTGTCAACGTTGTTCTCCGGAGTGAAAGTGTGTCTGGAACCGTCGATGTGAGACTGGAAACGGCAGCCTTCCTCTGTGATCTTACGGATTTTGGTCAGGGAGAATACCTGGAATCCGCCGCTGTCGGTGAGGATCGGCCTGTCCCAGTTCTCGAACTTGTGCAGTCCGCCGACCTTTCTCAAGATGTCGAGTCCAGGTCTCAGATAGAGATGATAGGTGTTGCCAAGGATGATCTCGGCCTTCACATCCTCCTTCAAGTCCCTGTGATAGACCCCTTTGACAGAGCCTACTGTCCCGACTGGCATAAATATCGGAGTCCTCACCTCACCGTGGTCGGTGGTGAAAACCCCTGTCCTTGCCCTTGAGCCGGGATCCTTCGCTATCTCTCTGAAAACCATTCTTCCAAAATTTAACCCTCAAAGATAGTGATTTTTAGCCGAAAACTCGTACATTTGTTTGTTTTGACCATACGCATAATAACAAAAAACACAATAACGTTATGAGCAACAAGCACATCAGCCTCAGGCTGATCATTATGAACTTCCTCCAGTACGCCATCTGGGGAGCGTACCTGACATCTATGGGAAGTTTTCTCGGCAAGGCCGGGCTCGGACCCCAGATCTGGCTTTTCTTCGCCACACAGGGATTCGTCTCCATATTTATGCCAGCCCTGATCGGCATCGTGGCCGACAGATGGATCCCCGCACAGAAGACACTGTCCCTCTGCCAACTCATCGCCGGAGTGTCGATGCTCGGCACAGGACTGTACGCGATGGGCAACGTCAACTTGACCGAAGGAGCGTATCTGATCGGCCCGGACTTCAATTTCAGCATCTTCTACATCCTCTACACGATCAGCGTGGCGTTCTATATGCCGACAATCGCCCTGACCAACTCCGTGGCCTACGCCGGCCTTGAGGGCGCCGGCAAGGACACTGTCAAGGCGTTTCCTCCGATCCGTGTGTTCGGAACGGTCGGCTTCATCTGCACGATGCTGTTCGTGAACTTTATGAAGGACCCTTCCGGAATCCAATACCAGCACAGCTACTTCCAGTTCTTCACCTCAGGTGTCCTCAGCCTTATCCTCGGGTTCTATGCGCTGAGTCTCCCGAACGTGCCTGTCAAGAAGGCCAGCGGCAGCAGCTTTATGGAAGCCACAGGCCTCAAGGCGTTCTCCTTGTTCAAGGACAGGCAGATGGCTGTGTTCTTCATATTCTCTATGCTTCTCGGCGCGTCTCTTCAGATTACCAACGGCTACGCCAACTCGTTCATCTCCTCCTTCGCCGGAAGTCCTGAATATGCCGACGCCTGGGGCGCGCGCAACGCCAACGCCCTGATCTCGCTCAGCCAGATGTCCGAGACCCTGTGCATACTCCTCATCCCGTTCTTTATGAAGAGGTTCGGAATCAAGAAGGTGATGCTCATCGCAATGTTCGCCTGGGTTCTCAGATTCGGATTCTTCGGAATCGGCAACCCTGGCTCGGGAGTATGGCTGTTCATCCTTTCCTGCCTCGTGTACGGTGTGGCGTTCGACTTCTTCAACATATCCGGCTCCCTTTACGTCAACCGCAAGACAACAAAGGACATCCGTTCCAGCGCTCAGGGTCTGTTTATGCTGATGACCAACGGTCTCGGAGCCTCCATCGGAACCTGGGCCGCCGGCAAGGTCGTAAACCATTACGTTTACAACGCCGCCCAGCCTGACTGGGCCACAGCCTGGTACGTGTTCGCTGGTTACGCTCTTCTTGTAGGCATCCTGTTCATATTCCTTTTCAAGGATCCCGGCAAGGATGAGGAGTGCGCCGAAGAGGCCTAAGGTTTCTTCACCGGCGGGCCGGTCTCGACCTTTGAGAGCCCGAACAAACGGCTCTCCGACAAATAATATTTGATATCGTAGCAACGATATTCATTGTGATTCCTGACCTTGTGGTACGATGTGACGCAGTCAAACCTGTAGCCCATCTGAGCAAGGTCAGGAATATTCATTGAAGTGACACCCTTCTCCAGCAGTGACATCAGAATCCCGTGGTTGCGGTCCAGCGCCCCGATGGTTCTCAGCCTCAGCCCCTTCAGGTGGCCGCCGTTGACATAGTGGTACCTGCTTTTGCAAGTGACACAGCAAAACTTCATATCGCTGCGCCCGTAAGGAAGAACATCCCCACACTCCAGACATCTCCCCCTCTGCTCATCTTCCTTGTAAACCATATTACAAATCTTAACAAGGCTGGCAATCCGAACCGGCGATTCATTCACCATCAACGGAAACAGCCATTCTACACCTCCGGCAAATATGCGAGGCTTTTGCGAGAAAAGAAAGGATTGATAAGAAACCTCATCAATATTTTTCTGTTTCTTATCATTTTGACGCCATACAATGATTTCTTTGGGGTGGCAAAATATTTCCACACCGCCCCAAATAAAAATTAATCTACATAAAAAACACATCATTTTCACAGATTTAATTCTTTGGAATCGCGGCTCGGGAATGAATATGACTGTAATTTGATAATATTCAGAAAAATCTCTCCGTTAATTCTTTAAGGCCTGGGGCACGTGCGATATACCGCCGTAACTTTGCGTCAGACAAAATTTCAAAACAACTTGAATTATGGAACAGTTGAACAGATTGGAAATCCGGGGGAATGTCGGCAATGTCAACATTCTCAAGGTCGGGGAGACGCGGGTGGCGCATTTCTCCGTGGCTACGAACTTCGCCTATAAGGGAAGGAACGGGGAACCGGTCATCGAGACGACTTGGCACAATGTGACAGCCTGGGAGGGAGTCAAGGGTATCTCCTCGCTGGATGCAATTCAGAAAGGCTTCCCTGTCTATGTGGTAGGCAGGCTTCGTTCCCAGAAGTACACATCGGGTGACGGCATAGAAAGGACGAGTCTGGAGGTGATCGCCAACTCTGTCGAAACCGTCGATGAGAACATCTCAGCCCAATATATGAAGTAGGTTCATTAACTCTAAGCTTTCCCGATGACCGGATGTGGGGACGGAACGAAGGGAGGATGGTCATCGGGATTTTTGCTTTACTTGAAATAGTGCTTCAAGTTGACATTTCGCACACGATTACACTATCAAATAATGACTTATTACGTGTCAAATAAATTATTTTTTCAACAAATTGCAGAAAAATATTTGGAGATAACGAAATAATGTGTACCTTTGCGTACACTTTCTGTCTAGCAGGCAAAGGCTGATCGGACGCTTAAGCGGAATTCCTTGGATTCAAGGCCGCGAGGCAGCAGAAATGCCAGGTGCGAAGAACGCATCTCCATCAGAACTCCTTACCGCAAGCGGAAAGTTATTTTTTATCACACAATTATGTAAGGATTGTGGCAGAAAAATAAAATCAGGAATTTTGGCAACGTGCAAAATTCCTGATTTTCCTTTTTTCTGCCACGTAACCCAAACAGTCGTCACGTCGACAAGCTTAGAGACCGCTCACCTACCGGTTCTTGTACATATCCTCATAGTACCGTCGATACTCCCCGCTGGTGACATTGTCAAGCCACGGGCCGTTGTCAAGATACCAGCGGACGGTCTTCTCGATCCCCTCCGCGAACTGAAGGCTCGGCTCCCAGCCAAGTTCATTCTTCAGCTTTGAGGAATCAATCGCATAGCGAAGATCGTGTCCCTTCCGGTCCGTGACATAGGTGATAAGATCATCATCCGAGCCTTCCGGCCGACCAAGCAGTCGGTCAACAGTACGGATAAGAACCTTGATCAGGTCAATGTTCTTCCATTCATTGAATCCGCCGATGTTATAGGTGTCAGCAGTCTTTCCTTTATGGAAGATCAGGTCTATCGCCCTGGCGTGATCCTCGACATACAGCCAGTCCCGGACATTCTCCCCCTTCCCATAGACAGGAAGAGGCCGACGCTGCCTGATGTTGTTGATGAACAAAGGTATCAACTTCTCCGGGAATTGGTATGGCCCGTAATTGTTGGAACAGTTTGTGACTATGGTAGGCATCCCGTAAGTGTCGTGATAGGCTCTCACGAAATGGTCACTCGAAGCCTTGGACGCGGAATACGGACTATGCGGCTGATACTTGCAGTCCTCCGTGAAGAACTTATCACCGAAAGGCCCTCCACCGCATTCATTGCCATCCGGATCACCTTCCGGCCTTGTCAGCGCCAAAGCCCCATAGACCTCGTCAGTAGAAATATGATAGAACCTCTTCCCTTCCCAACCTTGCGGCTCCCAAAACTCACGGGCTGCCTGAAGCAAAGTCAATGTGCCAAGGACATTTGTCTTCGCGAATATGAAAGGATCCGTTATCGAACGGTCCACGTGGCTTTCAGCGGCCAGATGGATGATTCCGTCAACTGAATATTCAGAGAGGACTTTACGGATTGAGTCATAGTCACAGATGTCGGCCTTGACAAATGTGTAGTTCGGCCGGCCTTCGATGTCCTTCAGGTTGGCAAGGTTGCCGGCGTACGTCAGTTTGTCAAGGTTGATGACGTGATATTCAGGATATTTATTGACAAACAGCCGTACTACATGGCTGCCGATGAAGCCGGCACCGCCGGTGATTAGGATTGAGCGGTCATATTTCATAATCCTGAGGTTAAGGGTCACTTTGACAGGCTCAGTGACCGAGGAGACTATTCCTGCGGTTTCTGCATTTTGCCGGCGTGGAGGGTATCATAGGCCGCGCGTCTGCGGAATATGTCGATGGCCGTGTAGATCGAGGACATCATCGACTGCGGATCAGCCTCGTCACGCCCCGCCATCTCGTAAGCTGTGCCGTGGTCAGGGGAAGTCCTTACAATCGGCAATCCGGCCGTAAAGTTCACACCATCCTCAAAGGCGAGAGCCTTGAACGGAGCCAGACCTTGATCGTGGTACATCGCAAGGGTCGCGTCGAACTTGGCGTAATGCCCAAGACCGAAGAATCCGTCAGGGGAATATGGACCGAACGCCAAGAGCCCCTCGGCGTTAGCGGCCTTGACCGCCGGAAGGATGATTGTCTCCTCCTCGTCCCCGAGAAGTCCTCCGTCTCCGCAGTGCGGATTCAGTCCAAGCACGGCGATCTTCGGTTCCACAATGCCGAAATCCCTCTTCAGCGAAGCTGTCATCAGCCTCAGCTTGTTCACGATCTTCTCCTGCGTGATCGATGCCGGCACATCCTTTAAAGGAATATGTCCGGTCACGACACTGATCCTGAGCTGGTCGGAGACCATAAACATCAGCACGTCGTCCACTCCGAACTCCTTCTGGAGATATTCAGTGTGTCCCGTGTTGCCGAAGCCTTCGGCCACCATAGCCTTCTTGTTGATCGGGGCCGTCACAAGCACGTCGATGTCTCCCGCCTTGATATCCTGCACGGCGCATTCCAACGACTTGATGGCGGATTTAGCCGACTCGGGAGTGGATTGTCCAGGCTCAACGAACACATTGTCAGGCAAGCAGTTGACGATGTTGATCTTCTTCGGTTTAGCGTCCTTCGCGCTCTGGATCACATACGTGTCCATTTGATCAAGATTGTGGATAAGCTTGCGGTAGAACCCGAAGATCTTTGACGATCCGTAGATCACCGGAGTGAACGACTCAAGGATCCTCGCGTCAGCCAAGGACTTGATTATCACCTCATAGCCGATTCCGTTGCCGTCACCCTGAGTGATTCCGACTATCGGTTTTCTGTTATTTTTTTCCATAATGCTTACTATTGTGTTTGTGGTCACGTCCGGCCGGAGCCTACGTGGACATATTCATTTACAAATTTAGGAAATTGAAAGGAATAAGTCGCTTTTTTATTGCGGATGGCAGGATTTTTTTAACTGAATTCCAATGTTCCGGCCTCAGAGGCGGCATTCGCTTCATAGCCCTCATCAACTGGAAGCATCTTCCCAGCCGCCACCGCGCCAGCCCCGGCAGCCACCGCCAACCTGTCGCACCTCTCGTTCTCCGGATGCCCGTTGTGCCCCTTGAGCCAGTGGAAAGCCACCCTGTGCATCCTGTAGACATTCAGGAACCTCATCCAAAGATCAGGGTTCTTTACCTTTTTCCATCCTTTCTTCTCCCAGTTCTGAAGCCACCCTTCATTAATAGCCTTCACCACGTACGACGAGTCGCTATAAACCTCAACCTCAGCATTTTGCCATTTAATGGCCTCCAGCCCCTTAATCACCGCCAGCAGTTCCATCCGGTTGTTTGTCGTCCGGATGAATCCTCCGCTCATCTCCTTCTCATGCCCAGCGCACTTCAGCACCACGCCATACCCTCCCGGCCCCGGGTTCCCGCTTGAAGCCCCGTCCGTGTAAAGGAATATTTTCGGTCTTTTCGAATTTGTCTCCATACCAACTTGATTTTGCCCCCACGCAGCACGACCACCCGTCAACTCCGCCCCAATGTGCCGCCTGATTCATCTGCGAAAATAATCAAAAAGCTAGCAGTTTTGCAAACAAAGAATCATACAAGATTATTTGCGGGCAAACCAAATTATCACTATTTTTGACATATTATTTTAATAGATAATCAAATATATCGCGATTTTGGCATAACATATTATGGAATATAGCTTCGATATTTTCGACAAGACCCCTCTGCGTCTGGCCACAATTCTGGCAGAAAACTGCCGCAAGCGCAGGCTTGACAGAGGCCTAAGCAGACGTAGTCTCTCCGAAATAACCGGGATTCCGGAACCGACGCTAGAACGGTTTGAGACAAAAGGGAAGATATCTCTTGAGGCATTTCTGAAATTGGTCGTGGAATTTGGTTGGTTTGAAGAAATGAGTGCCATCATGAGTAAAAGCAAGTTCACCACGGGAGAGGAACTTGAGACAATCAATAAAAACCATGGAAGACAAAAAGGGCGATGAAAGACATACTGAAAATCACAGTTTCATTAAACAGACACACTGTCGGCACTTTGCAGATGACACCCGAAAAAGACCGAAGTGTGTTCGAGTACGACAAGGCTTGGATTGCAAGCGGCTTTTCGATATCCCCATGGGAATTGCCACTCCAGACAGGACTCATATTCTCAAAAGAAAATAGTCATGGTGGCGGATTCGCGGCATTTGAGGACAGTCTGCCGGATGGGTATGGTCTTTATCTGCTTGACAGAATGCTTCGCCGTGAAGGTAGTTCATTGGGAGAACTATCCCCTCTTCAGAGGCTGTCCCTGGTCGGCAACTCTGGCATGGGAGCACTTTGCTATAAGCCAGAAACTTTAAAAGAACATACTGCCACCATCACAGACAACGACTTTGACGAACTTCAGCGTAAAGCCATCAATGTTCTCTCCGAGAAAAGCGATGCGGATGCATCGTTCCTGTACTACAACAGCCGAAATTCTGGTGGAGCAAGGCCCAAAGCGGTATATAAGGCTGCTGACGGTTCTGACTGGATAGTAAAATTCAGACACATATACGATCCCTCAGATATTGGTAAGACAGAATATCAATACATGAGGACAGCCATGAAATGTGGAATTGACATTCCTGAGATCCGTCTCATTAACGACCGCTACTTCTCAATTAAAAGATTTGACATCAAAGATGGCCATCGCATCCATACACTCACTGCGGCAGCCCTTCTACAGTCAGATTTCCGTTCTCAAAGCATAGATTACGTAAATCTACTTGCTTTGACAGGTTACCTTACACAAGATCTCGCACAGGTGGAGCAGATGTTCCGCAGGATGGTTTTCAACATCATATGCGCCAACAAAGACGATCACGCCAAAAACTTCAGTTTTCTCTGCGAAAACGGCAAATGGTCACTTGCTCCTGCATACGACATAACTTACTCCCCCGAAGGCACCAAAGGCGAACATGCTACATCTGTCAAATATTCGGGCAATCCCAGCCTTGAAGACATCATTTCCGCCGGCACTGGCATCCGCATAAGCAGAAAACGCTGTATTGAAATCATCGAAGAAACCGAATCTGTCTGCCAATCAGAGTTGGATCCCGATAAGATTATAATAATCAAATAATTTCAGCAAAAAGCGATTCGGGCCGGCAGGGAGACAGAATCCAACCTTGAAAAGAGCCTCTTCCACACCATTTGTGTAGACAGGAGCACCGGCATATGATAAATATTTAGTTCTTGAAAATCGACTCCTTGTCACTATGACGCGCTTCAGTCGCCTTCCTCTACAAACCACTTCCACGCCATCATGCCCCAGAAACGCATGAGAGGCACTTCCATGTGGCTGACCCTATTACCGAATGACAGGGCCAGCCACACCCGACCACCGTAGAAGGCACTGAAGGGGCATCTCGTGTGCGCGTGCTTTGTAAAATTTCAATTAAAGACAGGACGGAAAGCCCTATAGATCCTCGCCGGCGAACCGAACCTTGAAGCCGAGGACGGTGGCGAAGATCATCTCGATGTCTTTGAGGAAGCTATAGTGACGGTGTTCCCGACCAGCACGTCCCAAAGCTCCGGCAGCTCGTCAAGCCTATAGTGCCGCAGCACCGCCTCAAACGGCGTGATCCGCGAATCCCCCGCCACAGAAACGGAAGACCAGCCATCATCACTCGCAGTCCCTGGACCTGCATCCGAACAGACCCCTGAGCCTGTCGAAGGGGCCGCCGTCTCACCAGAAAACGCAACAGCCGGCCGAACCCTCATCGTCCGGAACTTATGGCACTTGAATATCCTACCGTCCTTCCCCATCCTCTCCTGCACGAAGAACACCGGCCTTCCCGGCATCTTAACCTTAACCAAAACAGCCCGGCCACAAAAACAGAGCATAAAGCGAGGATATATCCTGGCTTGTCACCTTATCTTCTTCCCGTACAAAAGCATATGTAATGTTGGGAATCAAAATGTCGCATCCTGCAGGATTATCCTTCAATGACTCAAAGACAGGGGTGAATTTGTGCCGGAAGCGTTCCTCGTAAGAGTCCTTATCCGAATCAGAATGCATAGCCAGTGCCATCATTCCGAACTCTTCAACTCTTTCCTAATCGAATTAAGGCAACAGGATCAAGCTGTAGAAATCTCCAACTCCTCATTTCCTCTCTGACAGCAAGAATATGCTTGAAATCAACAGAGTCAAAACTGCTGATGATGGTTTTTGTCGTGTGATCCAACGGGTATGAACGACGCTTTCCTCCTGGACCATCCTGAGGTATGATCACAGACAGTCTGCCATCCAAACTCTCCGTGGTCATATAAGGAACCTGACGCCGGCCTGTTTTCACAGGAGGACGCCAATGGATTTCAGTTCCTTTCGGTAGTATCTTAATCCATTTATCATCAGAATGTTTGATTGTGGTAAGGCTCTCTCGCGTCACCTCAATATCTTCCATCCCAATGTCATTCGTAAACCTATGAAGTTCCAACTCATAACGCAGACGGGTATATCTCAAGGTCTCTTTCACCCCCCCAAACATCAGTGACTGTCGGCGAGAGAAGCATCTCCACGACAAACGACATGGTCTCGGCACTTGATTGTCCATCATAGTGAGTAAACAGTTCCTGAGGATTCCCACGCTACCCACGAAAAGCTTTTTGTATCTTGTCAGCATCCGCCAAATCAGATAACAACTTCAATGCGTCAAACAAGTTACTCTTGCCAGCCGCATTAGCTCCGGCTATCACAGTAAACGGAGTAAACTCCATTTCAAACTGCTGAAATGATTTAAAACCGTCAATCTTTAAATATGTTATCATTTGTCAGCAGCAACTAAACAATCGCCATAATTCATGAATATCACAAAGATATGAGAATTATTCGAGAATACCAATAGCCGTGCTGGTTAAGTCCTTCTGACATAAAATGCCTTCTTATCAGAAAGTTGCATGGACAGGATTCATCCCTCCGCGACACGAAACAGCGGATAATGCGCCCATATTCGCAATAACGTTGCCCATGGCTTCTACAAACCATGCGATTACAATATCCACCGAGCAACACTTGTGTTCCTGTGCATCCTTCGGCTCGCTAAGTACAGACGTGAATAAAAGGCGGTCGGCCTTCGGCCGTTTTTTGCGCCCGAATCATCCCCTGCCAACTCTCATGGTAAACAGGGGGAGCTGGCACGCCGCCAATACCGCAATACGCTATTAATCTATCCTTTCGAAAATATTAGGACTGCCAACTTGCTCGGAAATGGAAGTGCAGGCGTATGGGAAATATTACTCAGCGCATGAATGTTTGAACCAAAAAATGTTATCTTTGCACAAGAACGGAATAATTCGGAATCCCATAATGGAATACAAAGACCAACATATTCTAAGACTGATACATTTCGACAATTTAGAAGATACTCTAAAAAACGGGATGTACAGCAAGAATAGTGGCCATGTTATTCCGAACTTCACCAACATCGGCGATACAACGCTCATTAAGCAAAGGGAAACGTTCAGGGTCAGGATAGTTCCGCCTAACGGCTACTTAGGTGACTACGTGCCATTCTACTTTGCAGGGCATTCACCAATGTTGCTAAATATTAAAACCGGCAATCGCGGTGTCCAACAAAGGCCTCAAGAGGAACTTCTATATGTGGTATGCAAGATAAGCAGCATTCTCGATCATTGCCACGAATGGTGTTTTACTGACGGGCATGCCAAGAACCATATTACCCGATTCTTCAACAATCCAGATGACTTGTCTAAACTGGATTGGCCTACGATTCGCAAACAGTTCTGGTATGACACGGAAGACGATATGGACCGCATGAGACGCAAACAAGCGGAATTTCTAGTTAAAGGTCACGTCCCTATAGAATGCATCTGCGGCCTGATTGTTCTTAACCAAGAACAAGAAGAGCGAGCCAAATTAATCCAACAGAAGATTGGAGTCGAAATCCCAATCTATGTAGACACTCACAGAAAATACTTTTATCCATGATACGATTCACGAAAGGTAATCTCCTGACTGCAAATGCAGAAGCTCTTGTAAATACCGTCAACACAGTAGGTGTGATGGGTAAAGGGATTGCATTGCAGTTTAAAGAAGAGTTCCCGGAAAATTTTGCCATATATGCCGACGCATGCAAGTCCGGCGAATTAGTGCCTGGAAAACTTCTCATAACCAATGAAAAGAATCGCGCCGGAGCAGAGAAAACCATCATAAATTTCCCTACCAAACTGAATTGGCGAAATCCATCTAAATATGAATATATAAGAGATGGACTTGTCGAACTTGTAAAAGCAATCAGCGAACGCAAGATTACAAGCCTAGCCATTCCTCCGTTAGGATGCGGCAATGGCGGTCTTAAATGGGAAATAGTGAAAGGAATGATAGAGGAGGCTCTAAAGGACGTAGATGCTGATATCTATATCTACGAACCTAATACAGAAATAAAGTCAATACTACAGTCAAAGCCTGTCAGCAAAGAAGTGAAACTGACACCGTCGAGGGGACTTATTACGTATGCAATGTACTATTACGACTCTCTTGGAGAAAACTGCAGTTTATTTGTGGCAAACAAACTTGCATATTTCCTACAACGCCAGGGGGCGAAGTCGTTATCAAATATTAAATTCACAGCCCATCATTATGGCCCGTACAGTCCACAGATAAGTCACATCATCTATAGTCTCAACGGAAGTTATATTCAAGGCTTTGAGCAAATGAACGCAACCGCATTTGAACCTCTTACGATGCAGTATAGCCGTATCAATGAAGTAAGTTCATATGTAAGGACTCTTGATAAAACCGAGCAGGACAGCCTTAAAGAAACCATCAGACTAATCTCCGGATTTGAATCCACCCTGGCACTTGAAGTGTTGGCCTCTGTAGATTTCATCAGGCACAACAATCCCGGGATCAGCCTGGAGGACACAATCGCCGCCATCCACAACTGGTCGGAGCGCAAGAACAAACTCTTCAAAAATGAATATATCCAGATAGCCTATGACCATCTGGATACATTCTACGGTGAATCGAAACTGTTTGCAGGACTCTGACCTTCTCCGTTACATTCTCTTCACAATCTCCGCGTAATTCCCTATCACGTCCCCAAAACTCACACCGACTCGCTCCCGTCTTCGCCGTACTTTCCGTCCTTGGCCTCATAGATGACGGACGGCTCCAGGACTTCGACCGTGTGCCAGGTGCCAGCGGGGACAACGCAGCCGTAACTGCCGGAGGACGGGTCCATGACAATGCGTGCCGTTTCATGGAGGCGACGCCCAATTGCCATATCCTGCTTCTGTTCAATGCCATCTCCAGGTCTCGCTTCCTCGTAAAGGACCTCGACCAATTTTCCATAAAGCAGTAGGACATTCTCGGTGCTGTTCGGGTGCCGATGGATAGGAACCACAGTGCCAGGAAGAAGAGCATTGAGCATACGCTGGCTGTTGTCGTCGGATGACGTGCGCAGGTCATAGTTCTGACGAAGCCGTGGATTTTCCGCAGCCTCGTACAGCAACTTCGTGATAAGCTTCTTGTCAATTTCCATCATAATTCCACTTTGTATTTTTATTATATTGTGCCTCACGGGTACCGTTCAGCATAAAACAGATATCATAGCCAGAAACATACGTCACCAGCCAAGAAGGCTAAAGCATTCCTTGGAATTGAATATATAAGTGAATTAATTACACTCGCAGCCGGCAAAGTGCTGAAATGTATTTACGCATAGGTTAGTGTCGAATATGGAACCCCACACCTTACATATTTGACAAGGTTTCATCCATTTGTCTGGAGCATTTGGAATGGTTGCCACGATATTCACGTTTTATCATAAGTTTAAGTTTTTTCTCTTTAGTCACCAACACATCCGGGACTCTTGCCCAGCTCAACACAACACGAGTACACACTTTTGACACCGGAATACTTGGATTCCGCAACAAAATGTCAATGGTTGACAGCAACTGCTCGAGAGCTTTGTTGTAATCCGCACCCTTAAGTTCCACCAGTACAAGAAGATCATCCTCTGAATAAATGCCAAAATCGCATTTACTGACATCCTTACTTGATATTAGTCCTCCATCAACACGATAACAGACCAATTCCTTATTCAAGTCATTTCGCAGGTTATACAGTCTTGCCGCCCCTTCATCTTTCAAAACCACGTTAGGTCTTCGATCATGTGACAGGACATAACCACCGTCATGATATTTCTGAAAAACGGGAAATCAGAAGAATCCACAATCACAAATTCTCGCGCCACTGTATTAGCACAATTGCCTTCCGCTCCTTTATTCCTACGCCCCATTGACATCAATATTCATTAAAGTGTCAAACATCTCGTTAATCTCAGCAGATACCGAATCAATTCTTTCAGCCATAATGTGCATCAAATCCGCATCCATGATCTCCTCCACTGCCCCATCTTTCACCATCAGCGCACAAACGGATGATGGGTTAATCCAGAATCTATCTGAGATGACTTTGTTTACCGCTTCCCCAGATCTCAATCCTACCTGATAAGCATAAATGAGGTTGTTCAATGCCGCCAGAACATAAGGACTATGAGTAGTCAATGTGAAACCATGCTCATGTTCCGAGCCATTACACGTTCGCACAAGTTCCTCAACAAGAGCCTTCTGGGTCGCAGGAAACAGATTCTGTTCAGGTTCTTCTATTATGAAATCCGTACTCTGAGGAACAGTCAGGAACTTATAGACCCATTCAAATCAAAGAAGTATTTGACCCCAAGGTCAAGAATGTCAGTCTTGTTCTTTGGACCGAAAAATTCTCTTGCGGCAAACCAATCAAACAGGAAACTTCTCAGATTTGTGGCCTTGAACTCAAACCCCTGCAATTCAGGCAATGTCACCATGTTTCTTTCGGCAGGAATATAGCAGACTTTCTTTCGCCTATAGACCGTCCCCTCTTTCAATTCAATTCCATACTTTCCCTTCAAGTAATGCAAACGTACATAGTCAGTCTCATACAAAACCTCAGAATCGCCATTGAAATACCCGGACATTTTGTGAAAAGTCTCAACCAAAGCCTTAAATGACTTACCTTCCGGTATCGCATGAACGTTCTGTGTCGTCGCCGTCTCTTTCTCGATCCAACTGCATGTACTGAATATTTTAGCGATCGCACTCTTCCCACTACTCTGCGGACCAATCAAGACATTGAATCTCTTAAGCTCAAGATTCACATTCTTTATTGGTCCAACATTCTTTATCACAAGGTTTCTCATAACAAAATGCCTTTCGCAATCACATTACCTACATGAAAAAAATAGTATTTTCTTTTTAAGAGACCAAAGATTGGGTCTCGAATCATCAGCAACTCATGCTCACTGTCCCCTTAGCCTCCGCACCCGAACATATCAAAAGATCAACTCACGGGCGCAAAAACGACAGCCACGCACCCGGATAAGGTTATTTCAAGACATCTTCCGGAAGGAACACTCTGGCCGCCCCAGCATTCTTAGGCGGCACTTTGGTGAACAGGGCCACATGAACGGCCTGCGCCTTCTTCAGAAACGGAAGGTGAGGAATTATTGCCTGAAGTCTGGCGGTCAGAGCGGCGGCATCCTCATTTCCGGTCCATTTGCACTCACCGACAAGGATGTGCTTTCTATCCAATGATTCAGCGACAACATCAAGCTCAACCATTCGCCCATCATTGTCATTGTCTGTGAATATCTTTCCCCACCAGCGGGAAGCCTTGTTGTAAATGACGCCATCGATGCCCCTTCCACTCACATACTTCCGGCACATCAACCCCCAACACTCACTGGTAAAGGATGAAAACTGCTTTTTTACCATTGACATAACAGTCTCTTCCGCTCCAACCTCCAGTAACGAAGCATACGGGGAGACAAATCTAAAGTGAAACCGGAACAAAGGATCCGTGATGAAGTAAAGCCCCTTCTTGCTATTCTTCTCGTTCTCGCCATATGGAATCTCCCGACGCACATAGCCTAAATCCCTAAGTTTCTTAAGTGGCTCTGTAATTTCGCTTGCAGGCTTGCCGGCCCGGGACGCTATCTCGGACAGTTTGTTGGCGCCGTCTCCGATTATAGATAGCAAAGTCATGGACTGGACTGTGTCACGCATGTCATCCCGAAGCAACCTTTGCGGCTCCTCCAACAGAATTCCTTGGGTGTCCAGAAGCAATTTTCTTATCGCCGTCTCACAATCAGGATAGTCATTCCGCAGTTCCCAATATCTGGGGATTCCTCCCCAGACGGAATATTCCTTTACAGCATGTACTGCATCACAATTCAGTGCTTCTGGGACAAATTTCGCAGGAATCGGGGAGAGCTTTATGATCTCATCAGCAAGTCCGTACAACGGAGACTTCTTGTCCATGACGCAACTGTACATCATTTGCTGTGATGAGCCACACAAGATAAGATTAAACTTGAAGATATGGAAATTAAGCAGCTTCTGAAGGACAGATGGCAATGAAGGACAACTTTTGACCATGTAGGGGAACTCATCGAGGCAGACTGTCACCCTTGACTTCAGTTGGTTGTTGAGTGCCCGGAATAATGTCTCCCAGTCAGGATAAACCACCTTGTCGAAGCCATCCACACTCCCGGACACTATGCGAGAGAACAAGACCCGCTGATTCTGCTCCGAAGTCTGATCACTCAAGAAGTAGAAATCCCTGCCTAAGTCCATCACGTTTTTTATGAGTGAAGACTTTCCGATTCGTCTCCGCCCATAAACCACGATGAATTGGCTGTCAGGCCTCTTCAATGCCTCTCCTAGCCTCACAACATCAGACTTTCTGTCAATAAACTTCTTGAATAACATACAGTTTTAAATATCTTTCACAAAGATAATCTTTTTCAAAGATATTCCAAAGTGCATTAATGGTTATTAGCGCAAAAAACATGCTCTATCTCAACGAAATCACAAATCACACTTGACACTCACTGCCTTCTTAGTATAACCTCGAACGCCTCCGCATAGTTGCACCCGGCCTGACAGCCGCGATAAGCGGCGAAGCCCTCGAGAGCCTCTTCGGAACGAGGGTGAGGATATGGACGCATGACACCACGGTACATCGAGAGGGCTTTGATCTTGGCGTCGACACCTTCTTTCCCCACCTCTACCCAAAGATTCGGCTGGAAACGGTTCAACCCACTGTTCAACGCCCATTCCGTGCAGGATGGCACCTCCATATACCAAAACTCAGAGATCGGTTTCACCTCCGGGCGACGCTGGAAAAGACGGATGGCCTCTTGACAGGCGAGGCTAGTCTGAAGATGGTCATTGTTCGTGTCCGCCGGATGATGGGTGATGATGATGTCCGGCTCGCTCTCACGGATGGCGCTTTCGATGAACTGCACAAGTTTCAGATGAGGAACCGTGTTCATCTCGATGTTCGGGAATGTGGCCTCGAACTTTCGGTGTATTCCAAGGAAGTCCGACGAAGCGTTCAAATCCTCATCCAACTCCTTATCCTCCGGGCGGAAAGCGCGCGCCTTCGCCTCCGTGCACATGATGGCGACATCAATCTCGTGAATTTAACATTAAATTGTATAATTAATCCACAGTTCTTGTTGTAAGAAATTGTAAAACAATTAGACAAACCACACTTTCACTCTTGTATATTCAAATTATTATTTATACATTTGTATAAGTAATACAATGGATATGGCAAGACACACAAAAGCGGACAGCGTCTACCGGATGTCGCTTCACAAGAACGGAGGTTACATGTACGCGACGACTCATCCGTATACCGTGACCGGGGACGGCAAGAGGAAGTACTCCTGCCTGCATTGGGGCACTGTGACGGATGGTCTCAAGTTTATCCCGGGCAAGCAGTACCTGTACGCCTCTCCGGAGGAACGGGCCAGGCTGATCTTTCCCGAAGGGTGGGACCTCAGCGAAATAGATAAGCTTCAGAGCAATCGCAGGCAAGGCCGTCCTGCATACGAGGGTGCGGACGTCAATCGTTTCTATGGCGACGTCTGGCTCATGGAGCAGGTCGCGGACAAGGCGGGGCTCCGGACGGACCTGATGGCGACGTTCCATGAGAACGCGGAAATCGTGAATGATGTCCTCACCCTTGCCTATTACTCATTCGCGACCGGAAACAGCTGGAGCAGAGCGGCCAGATGGCAGAAGCTGGAGAAGGCTCCGTCCTCAAGGGAGCTTACCCCGATGACGATAACCCGCCTTACGCAGTCCATCTCCGAGACCGAAAGGATGAACCTGTTCAAGTACAGGGCAGACAGGCTGAACCGGGATGAGCTGTGCGCCGTCGATTCCACGACCAGATCCGCATACGGCAGTTCGCTCGCCGACATCAAATGGGGCCGGAACAAGGAGCGCGTCCCTCTGCCGCAGACTTCCGAAGTCGTCGTATATTCGCTTGACAGCCATATGCCAGTGTATTACAGGACCTTTCCTGGCAACATCCCCGACTCCAGAAGCGTGGAGACCATCCTCACCGACATCTGCCACGCCGGTTTCCCGAGGGTGATCCTGGTGACGGACAGGGGCTACGAATCGGTTCAGAACCTCGAGAGGTACATCCTCCGCGGCCAGCCTATGATAATGTGCGTCAAGATGCGTCAGAAGGTTGTCCTTGACAGGATTGCCGAGTTCGGGATCATCGGCGGAAAGCCGGGGGACATGCTTTTCGACCCGGAGAGCAGGCTGTACTACAAGCAGTATAACCTGGAATACGACGTGAGGGGCAACGGCGACGCCGTCCACAAGGCCGACCGCATGAAACTTGACCTGTTCTTCGACCCCTTCCGCAGGGCCGCGGAACAGACCGAGCTCGAGGTCGCGGTCGAGATGCAGCGCAGAAGCCTCCAGTCGATACTCGATGCGGGCGGAAGTGTTGACGATGATGAAAGTGTAAAGAAGAACTACAACTGGTACGAGGTCTCATATGACAAGAAGGACCGCAAGCTGCTCTCCTTCAGTCTCGATGAGAAGAAGGTGGAGAATGTCAAGAAGACATCCGGCTTCTTCGGATACATCACCCTCGGCCTTGACTATACCGCCCTGCAGACCCTTGATGCGTATGGCCTCAGGGATGAACAGGAGAAGTACTTCTGTCAGATGAAGACCCAGATGGGCTTCGACCGTCAGCGCAACTGGTCGGAGGAAGGCAAGACGGGCAGGCTCCTCATCCTCTTCGTCGGCCTGATAATAAGCTCATACGTGCGCCATATCTGGAAGACGACAGGGCTCAAGAAACAGTTCGCTTCAACCCAGGATATCCTTGACGAAATGCGGTCGATCCGCTGCATAGAGCATAATGGCCGGGCCAAGTTCATCACTCCGTTCGTCGGTGCCCAGAAAGATATCTGCAAGGCCTTCGGCTTTGACATCCCTGAAGGTTGCGGAACTGAATACAGATCCAGAAAGGTCTCCCCGAAACGACGCGGACGCCCTGCAAAGGCAAAGACCGTCAAACTTGAGAGTTAATTATACAAAAATATGTTAAATTCACGTCAATCTGATGTCCCTCACGACTCCATCTGAACATGGACGCACCAGCCCCAAGCACCTCATCATCAGGATGGGCGACTACAAGTAAATATTTCATTGTGAATATTTTTAATTAGATTTTCCTATTGAATATCTCACTCCGAACGTAACACCGACAGAGTCCTGATACAATTGTCCTTTGTCGGCATATAAACCATACAATACAGTAAGACCTTTAACTTTGAAAATGGAATCTACTTGCCCCATAAACGCACCCGAAAACTGCCTTAAGCCAGTCTCTTTGACCGTTCCCCAAGGCTTCTGGTATTGAGATTCACCCGTGTAAGGAGTAACGTATGTTCCATAGTTTTCACTATAGGTCAGCATCAGTTTGTAAGGGTACTTGCGGAACAATTTCCCGCCTATACCAAGATGGTGCGATTTTACTCGATTGTTTTCTATGCCAAGATTAACCAAGGCAGACGACCATTCGCCAACATGCACACCCTTGGGCAAGAACAAAGGATCACCAATCGTCCTTCCGTGATGAGTCCAACAAGATTTGTAATATGAGTTATGGAAATAATTATCAACACCTACTGTGGACACTCCGGGAGGAGTGATTGGATGCCCGTCCTTATCGAAAGCCTCGCCATTAATCGGCCCAGACTGATACATGGTATACTGATGTTCGTACACAACATCACTAATCCACTTGTTCTTATCATGAAAGCTAAAGGATAGCGTGTTCACACCATCGGGAAAGTTATAGAAACCCATTCCCGACCCATCGTTGTAGGGAATGTCATGTTGGGCGACAAAGACCCATTTCTCACCTTGGTAAGACACTCGAATGATCTCGCTTCCTCCTTGGTCACCAATGACGTTCAACCGGTCGCTCATCGTCCCGTCGCCACCGGCGCTGCTGCCAGTCACGACCCTTATGTAATTCTTCAGCGAAACCGGGTAGTTCACATCCGTAGGATGTTCCCCTGCCCACATGGCATAATGATCCAACACCGCATCCAATGACAACCTCTTTGTCAGTGAAAAACGCAATCCTATCCTTGTCCGATGCACCAGCGCATCCTTAACGTAGCGATTGTCTGTAGTCGTAAAATCCCCGTATGCACCATAAATCCACAAATGCTTACGAGTCAACGGCACCGCCACAGGATCCATGCTGACAAGATACCCAGGCATAGAACGGGCGTTGCCCGTTTCCACAAGATGCCCTCCTGTTACAGACAATGATCCAAGTGAATATGATGCGCCCATGAAATCATTGTCCCTATGCTTGATTCCGACATCCAATGTAAACGGCTTCCACTTGATAGACCCATAGAGTTCATCCACCATCATATTCACAGATCCGGATGAAGGATTGAGTGGATTATTATAGCCATTCACCGCAAACGAGGCACCACACCTGTACTGAATAGTCTTGGACTCATCAAATTGTGTGCTTGCCTGCAGCAGCGCCAACCCGCCATTCCTCTCCGGCATCAGCCCATACTGGTTGGTCGTCATCCAATACGGGAGGTAACCCTCGGATGACGCCATGACCCCAAGAAGCATCATGGAAACAATGAAATCGTTCATTCGCAGTTGTAAAGGATACTATCTTTTCACGGATAGGAGATTAAGCCCACCTTACTTATCGTACGGCAAATTCTCAGGGCTGGAAGATACTAAGACTCTGAAGCCGGGGAAATGTTCCAAGTCAAAGGTAAAGTTTCTATCATTCGTAAGGGCAAATTTTCTTTCAGAAAGCAACACTACGGGAATATGATTTCTGTTTTCCTGGTTCGAACGAAGAGTCCTTTCAACTGTCTTCGTGAAATATTTATTCTGGAAACCCTTGATGTCGGCATTGGTGATTTTCGTCAACCTTCTTTCCCGTGTCAACTTACCAATAATAGTAGGGATACTCGTCGCGCCCTAAGCACCTTGACAAGAGGCACCATATTCACGCAGCAACTTGTCAGACATCATCAATATTGCATTGTTCTGACTTCCCTCCTCATATTCCATGATCCAAGCTATAAGTTTTTTCATCTCGGGATCCATCGGATTGGAAAAACGACAGGCAATGTTATTATCTATGAATATGTCCTTTTTTCACCGCGCACTCATGGCATCCGAGTTTTTCAATTTAATATACCTATAATTCCTGATTCTCGGTTTTGGCCTTGGGCGGGCGGCCTCTCTTTCTGGTCAAGCTCTTGGCTTTGGAGACGTAGACCGGAGCGCAGCCGTCGGGGATGCTGAAGCCAAAGGCTTTGCATATGTCAACCTGAGAGCCGACAAACGGAGTGATAAACTTCATCCTTCCGGTGTGCTCCACGCATCTGATCGTGCGCATCTCGGCAAGGACCGCTTCTGTCGACGTGAACCTCTTGCGGAGCACCTCATCGCTTTGCCATACGGAGCGTACGTACGAAGCCAGGATGAGACCCACAAAGTAGATGAACATCCTTCCCCTCTTGCCTCCCTCGGACCAAGTTCGGAGTCGGTCATGTCCGAGAGGTCCCTTTTGCAGCGCAAAGCACTTCTCCTGCTCGTCACGCATGCCGTAGTTGTCCATTGCCTGCATGGGATCGAAGTCCACGCCGATTGTCTTGCTCGCGAAGAAGCCGGCCGTCAGCAGCATCGTGTCCAGTTTCTTCTGGTTGACTTCGTATGATTTGACGGTGTCGTCGGCATTGAAGGTGATATCGAGCAGGTTGAACCTCTTTATCGTATCCTCGCGGTCCGCGACCGGCTCCTTGGCCCGGATCATGATGTCGAGTTCCGCGGACTGCTCCGACACCGCGTGCTGGATGTCGCATATCCTCTCGCCGCGCTTTGACGGGTTGTAGTAGAGGTTGAGCTTATAGTTGTCGGCTTTTATCACATTGTCCCCGTTGCCCCCGACCGGGTATTCCATGTCATACTGGGCGTAGTAGAGGTTGTCCTTTGGCGCGATCGTCATGCCCTGAGGGAAGCCGCGGCTCATGTCTATCGCCCTGATCTTGCCAAGGACGTCACCGCCGGAGACCTTCACGCTTGTGATGACCTTCTGGCCCTTCGCGATGTACGTCTCAAGGTTCTTCATGGACTCGTACCCTCTGTCCGTAACGAGCACGAGATTCCTGAACCCGGCATGCTCCAACTCTTTCATGATGAGTTCGATTGTCCTGCAGTCGGGCATGTTGCCCGGCAGCTCCCTATAGTAGATGGGCATGTGCGAGGTCAATGAATACACTACGACCTCCAGTGTCTGCCGAAGCGGCAGGCGCTCCTTGTTCTCGCCCCATCGGATGTCCACAAGGTTGAAGCCGTAGGTCGACATCGATGTTGAGTCCACCGCGCAAAGCTCACCTTTGCCTACCCGCCTGGCCCTGCATCTGAACAGGTCCATCCTGTGCTTCTCGGTTATGCTCTGCGTCAGGCGGGTGACGTTGACGCTGTTGAGCTCATGCTCCGAGGGGGCCTTCACCTCCTTCTGCCACTGGCTCAACCGGTTGTATGACAGGTTGTCGACAAACGGAAAGTAGGCCATCGTGAGCACGTCGTTGACCATCTCATGGTTGCCGTCCAGAACTTTCAGAAGGTCGTCTTTGACGCCGGTAGCTTCAGCGACCTTGTCAAGGAGCCATGTGGCGCCATACTGGCGGTCGACATCGTCTTCCTGGTAGGACACCCTGCCTCTCCGCCTCGTGCTTGACAGCTCGGACACCTCGCTCATGTCCCATGTCGAAGGAAAGACAAGCTTGTCGCGCTCCGCGACCGGAGCATAGAAATAATTGGTCCCGGGGTGGAACCTGTCTCCGTCCACGAGCGTGCCCCAATGTTTGTATGCGTAATGCTTCTTGCCATCCGCATCCACGGTATAAACTTTCGTCGAGGCGTATCTGTGGTTGCCTATCGTGTGAACAATAACCTTGTTCCGAGTGTCTTTGTTTACCGGTCTTCCGAGTGCCATGCCATAATCGTATTAACGGGTATAAATATACCTATAAATATTGACATATGCAACACTTTTGAGCTTTATTTTCAAATATTTAGGAATTTTGGGTACAAGGAATTGAAAAACTCAGAATTTGTACCATGGGCCAATGATATCGTACTCCCATGCGCCTAGCTTCGTTTTCGCGAGCGCATCCTTGTTCTGGCCATGAAGCGAGAACAGCTGGGAGAGACGGTAGATAAACTCGTTCCAGGTCTCACCCTCAATGAAAGGTACAGGACTTCCGCAATACACCTGTTGACGCTCCACCTTCTCGTTTCCGAACGGCAGATTTCATGTCAATGCGCCGCCTTCGGCAGTAGTGAAATTCTTCACCGCATGGAAAGAGAAGGAAGAAAATCAGCAATCTCGCCAGCCATCTTGCCATGACGCGAAGCACCAAATGAATGAGCGCAGTCATTGGAAATGGCGATACGGCCCAGAGGCTTCTGAATGTCATTCGCAGGATGGAATTTTGCCAGAATTTCAGGACGGCTCACTATCTCACGAACCTTATCCACATCAGCGCATATACCAGCAATATCCACAGGGACAATGACTTTGGTGCGTTCCGTGATAGCATCAGCCAGTTTATCGTAATCCATCTACATTGTCCTTCTGAGAATCCACCAGGACAATGGTAGCACCGACATGAGCGAGACGACAGATGCCGACGCAGTATAAGTATATGCCTACACAATCTCCTCGTCCACCCCAAAACTCACATCGCCTCGCTCCCGTCTTCGCCGTACTTTCCGTCCTTGGCCTCATAGATGACGGACGGCTCCAGGACTTCGACCGTGTGCCAGGTGCCAGCGGGGACAACGCAGCCGTAACTGCCGGAGGACGGGTCCATGACAATGCGTGCCGTTTCATGGAGGCGACGCCCAATTGCCATATCCTGCTTCTGTTCAATGCCATCTCCAGGTCTCGCTTCCTCGTAAAGGACCTCGACCAATTTTCCATAAAGCAGTAGGACATTCTCGGTGCTGTTCGGGTGCCGATGGATAGGAACCACAGTGCCAGGAAGAAGAGCATTGAGCATACGCTGGCTGTTGTCGTCGTATGACGTGCGCAGGTCATAGTTCTGACGAAGCCGTGGATTTTCCGCAGCCTCGTACAGTAACTTCGTGATAAACTTCTTGTCAATTTCCATCATAATTTCGCTTTTTAACGTCGCAAGGTATTCCTCGTGCAGATGATAATACTTCTTCATGAATCGTCCACCCTATCAAGCCACGGGACAAAGGTCCAGCCGAAAGCCTTATCAACCAGACATACAGGTACTACTACAGCCGTATCTGTCGTGACACATTCTTCTCCTATGATGAGCTCAACAGCAAGCTAGATGAATTGAACGATATGTTCAACAACAGGGCCCGCAGGAACAAGACATACAAATTAATGCATTTTCCCGAATTAAGGGAATAAAAAAAACATTCATACATCTGCAAATAACCAGAAATACAAATGAATATGAATGCTTCCAAACTCATGAGTCCGGAAAGGAAACTCGTGATGTGGAACAAATGTTAAGAAATTATTGACTTGTGGCCATCGAAAGCCTCCCGTGAGCGAAACCGGCCATCCTGCGCACGAGGGAGCATATTCATTTGGCCAGACTTATCCTTCTGCCGATCGCTGCCCTTCAGACGTGGTTGCCGAAGGATCCAGCTGGAAGATCTTCTCCATGAGGTGCCACTTCTGAGTGGAGGACATGGAGGGGTCGCAGCCCTGGAAGCGGGCGACGTAGGCTTCCCACTCGGCTTGACGAGGAAGGGTGGCGAGACGGGCGTTGTCCTTGACGAAGTCGAAGTCATCGGTGGTGTCCATGATCATGAAGACACGGCGTTCAAGGCGGTAAATCTGCATGTCGAGGATGCCGACGGAGCGGATGCCCTCCTGAATCTCGGGCCAGACGTGGCGGTGGGCGTCGATGTAATTCTCGATCATCTGGTTGTCGCCCACCAACTCAAGGGTTTGGCAATATCTTTTCATTTCTTTTGAAGTTAAATTTAAGCAATATGCGCACGTATCACACCTGAATCCGTAAGCAGACTACATCCCCCCGCGCCTGACGGTGATCTCGATTGCCCCGTCAGGGAATGTGTGGCGAGAGGTGCAAACGAGGACGAGGTAGCCGCCACCGCCGGCACCGGGCATCTTCCAGGCGAGGACACCCGGCATCCGGGAATATTTGTCAATATATTCCTGTACTGTCGGAAGAAAAGCCCCCTCGGAATGCACGCCAGAAGGCACGTCGGAAGACTTCTCGGATGGCACACCGGAAGACTTCTCGGAATGCACGCCTGAAGACTTCTCGGATGGTTGTCCTGAAAGTCCGTCGGCAATCCCGGCGGCGTCTTTTTGAATATGTGAGGACGAGCCATCGGGGACGCCTCCTCCGCATGATGTCGGGTTGACCATCCCCGGAAACATGGCGACCTGAGCCTCGAACGACGCCCTGTAGGCGGCGGCGAAGCGGTCAATGTCCATGTCAAGAATGGCGTGCCAGCAGTCATCCGCGGCCTTGGCCAGGGCCTGGACTTTCGGAAGGGTGATGTCCTTCCCCTCAACCACCGAGCAGCCCGGACGGCGAGGGAACATCGGAATCAGGCAGAGGTGCTCCTCAAGCCATGAGAGAACCCTCTCGTCAGAACACGTCTCGATCTTGACCGGCCAGAAACGCTGGTCGTAATAGTGACGGGCAAGGCCGGGAACGCATATTCCTATGGCGTCCTGGGCACCGGAGATCACCCCGTCCGAACGCTCCGGGTCGTTCTCGAAACAGAACACCAGCTTCGCCAGCATCTCCGGATCCATGTTCGGGAGCTGGTACGGCCATATCTTGCGGATGGCGTTGCGGGTGGAGGTGGAGAGGCCGCAGCGCTCCCTCACCTCAAAAGTCGGCTCAAGAGACACGGTCACCGCCCACCCAGGAGCAAGGCACGACACATACGGCTGGTCGATCCACGTCCCGGCGAGGTCGAGTCTTGTAGGGATCGAAGACTCCGACTTCTTCAGATCGGTGCTGGAACGGGCTGCCAGACCCTCGGACGGGCGGCGCTGGAGGACGACATATTCAATGCCCCTCTCCGCGCAGAAGCGGTGCTTGTCCTCGTTCGAGCCGTCCTCGTTGACAACGAATATGTCCGGCCTCAGTTCCTCAACGGTAGGGATGAAGTCCATGATGCCGTGGCCACGGTTGATGAACGCATCCTTGACGTAGCGGATCGACTTCACCATGAACAGCCGCTCCCGTTCGCTGTACACGGTCTTGTGATGCTTATAGTCAAGGATCGTGGCGTCGGAACCGATGCCGACATAGAGGTCGCCGTAGGACGACGCCTCCCTGAAAAACTCAACATGGCCGCTGTGCAGGAGGTCATAGCAGCCGGAAACGAATACTTTCTTGTTTGGCATATACTATATTTCGGGAGGCGGCCACAACGAAAAGTGACCGCCAGCCATGATTATTTTCCTGGAATATCTACCTCTCCGCCCTCACCGGGTTATGGAGGAAGTCGTCGTAGGCGAGACGGATTCCGTCCTCCAGTTCCGTCCTGTAGGTCCAGCCCAAGGCTGTGGCTTTGGAGACGTCGAGAAGCTTGCGCGGGGTGCCGTTCGGCTTGGATGCGTCCCAAAGAATCTCGCCCTCGTAGCCGACCACCTTGGCGACGAGACGCGTCAGTTCCTTGATGGTGATCTCCTTCCCCGTACCGGCGTTGACGGTCTCGTTCCCGGAATATTCGTTCATCAGGAACACGCAGAGGTTGGCGAGGTCGTCCACGTAGAGGAACTCCCTCAATGGAGAGCCGTCGCCCCAGCAGGTCACCGACGGAGCGCCGGACACCTTCGCCTCGTGAAAACGCCGGATAAGAGCCGGAAGCACGTGGGAGTGGGTCGGATGGTAGTTGTCATTCGGGCCGTAGAGGTTCGTCGGCATCACCGAGATGTAGTCAGTGCCGTACTGGCGGTTCAGGAACTCGCAGTACTTAAGACCGGAGATCTTGGCGAGGGCGTAGGCCTCGTTCGTCTTCTCAAGCGGTCCCGTCAGGAGGCAGGACTCCTTCATCGGCTGCGGCGCCATGCGAGGATAGATACACGACGACCCGAGGAACTCCAACTTGCGGCAGCCGTTCCTCCACGCCGAGTGGATGACGTTCATCTCCAGAGTCATATTCATGTACATGAAGTCGGCCAGAGCCTCCTCGTTGGCGACTATCCCGCCCACCTTGGCGGCGGCGAGGAAGACATATTCAGGCATCTCCGCCTCGAAGAACGCCTCGACGGCGCGCTGGTCGCAGAGATCCAGCTCCTTGTGCGTCCGCAGAACAAGGTTGTCGTAACCCTGCCGGCGCAGCTCCCTGACTATAGCGGAGCCAACCATCCCGCGATGGCCGGCCACATAGATTCTCGCGTTCCTCTCCATCATTTCACAATGCCTTTTTCAAGATATTCGACAAGATTCATCTTGCGCACGTCCTCCGCCGCACCGTCTGCGGCGACCTTGCGCATGTCATGCTCCACCATGATGCGGACCAGTTCCTCGAAGGATGTCCTGGTCGGATTCCATCCGAGCGTGGCCTTAGCCTTGGTCGGGTCACCCCACAGGTTGACCACATCCGTCGGGCGGTAGAAGTCCGGGGACACCTCGACAAGCACACGGCCGGTCGCCTTGTCTATTCCCTTCTCTTCCGCACCCTCGCCTACGAACTCAAGCTCAATTCCAGCCTCGCGGAACGCCAGCTGGCAGAACTCCCGCACGCTGTGCTGGACGCCGGTCGCTATCACATAGTCATCCGGCCTCCCGTTCTGAAGGATGAGCCACATGCACTCCACATAATCCTTGGCGTACCCCCAGTCGCGCAGCGACGAGAGGTTGCCGAGGTACAGTTTCTCCTGCTTCCCCTGACGGATCCGCGCGGCCGCGAGGGTGATCTTCCTCGTGACGAACGTCTCGCCGCGCCGCTCACTCTCGTGGTTGAACAGGATGCCGTTGCAGCAGAACATGTTGTAGGCGTCGCGGTACTCCCGGACGATCCAGTAGCCGTACTGCTTGGCGACGGCATACGGACTGTAGGGATGGAACGGGGTGTTCTCGTTCTGAGGCACCTCCTCAACCTTTCCATAGAGTTCTGACGTGGAGGCCTGATACATGCGGCACGTCTCGGCGAGTCCCGTCTGGCGGATAGCCTCAAGGATGCGCAGCACCCCGGTCGCGTCAACGTCGGCCGTGAACTCCGGAGAGTCGAACGACACCTGGACGTGGCTCTGCGCCGCGAGGTTGTACACCTCGTCCGGTCGCACGCGGTTCATCACCTGGATCAGACTCATCGAGTCCCCCAGATCGGCGTAATGGAGATGGAAATTAGGCTGCCCCTCAAGGTGCGCGATCCTCTCACGGTAGTCCACCGATGACCGGCGGATCGTCCCGTGCACGTCATACCCCTTCGACAGCAGCAACTCGGCAAGGTACGAGCCATCCTGGCCCGTGATGCCCGTTATCAGAGCGGTTTTCATAAGTGAATATGTATTTTCTAATATTTTGCTTCCCGGATACCGTTCAGCATGAAACAGATATCTCCACCAGAGACACACGTCTCCAGCCAAGAGGCAAAAGCCTCCTTTGAATTGAAATCTAAATGGAATTATTTACAGTCAGGCAATAAAGTGCCTATAAATGGTTCTTTGCGTAGGTTAGTACTAGATTTGGAACACCATATCTTACATATCAGACAAGACTTCATCCATCTGCTTTGAACATTTGGAATGGCTGCCATGATATTCACGTTCAATCATTAGTTTAAGTTTTTTCTCTTTTGTCACCAACACATCCGGGACTCTTGTCTTGCTCAACACAACACGAGTACACACTTTTGCCACCGGGAGACCAGGCTTCTTCAGCAAGATGTCAATGGTTGACAACAACTGTTCAAGAGCTTTATTGTAATCTGTCCCCTTAAGTTCCACCAACACAAGAAGATCATCTTCTGAATAAATGCCAAAATCGCATTTGTTGACATCCTTACCTGAAATCAGTCCACCATCAATCCGGTAACAGACCAACTCCTTATTCAAGTCATTTCGCAGGTTATACAACCTAGCCGCCCCTATATCTTTCAAAGCCACGTTGGGTCTTCGATCATGCGACAGGACATATTCACCGTCATGATATTTCTGAAAAAACGGGAAATTCGAAGAAACCACTATCACCCGTTGCTGTCGCGTCCTATTTACACCATCGCCTTCCGCTCCATTATTCCTACGCCCCATTGACATCAATATTCATTAAAGAGTCAAACATCTCGTTAATTTCAGCCGATACCGAATCTATTTTCTCTGCCATAATGTGCATCAAATCCGCATCCAAGATATCCTCTATTGCCCCATCTTTCAACATCAGCGCACAAACAGAAGATGGATCAATCCAACATTTATTTGAAACGATCTTGTTCACCGCATCCTCTGATCTCATGCCTACCTGATAAGCATAGATGAGATTATTCAACGCAGCCAAAACATAAGGGCTATGAGTAGTCAATGTGAATCCGTGCTCATGTTCTGAACCATTACATGTTTGCACCAGTTCCTCAACAAGAGCCTTCTGGGTTGCAGGAAACAGATTCTGTTCAGGCTCTTCAATAATGAAATCCGTACTCTGAGGAACCGTCAATGACTTATAGGCCCATTCAAATTCTTTAAGCCACCCCGAATATTCCTCATTTCCATCATACGCTTTCTGTAAGAAACTCTGCATACTGGAATCCTTGTCACTATTCTTATCCTTAGGGATGCGAGAAGTCACATACTTATCCATCAACGCCAATTGAAGATGATGATTCCTCTCCGTGTCCGCAAATGATAATTTTGCGCCATAATCATTATAGTAACGCCCAGAATAATATAGTAACATCACAACCAATGGGACTACAGACTGCAATCCACTGCTGGCATTCGGCAGCGATATTCCATAAGTCTCTCCATTGGAATGCTCCACTCTGTCTTTTTCAAAAGGTTCTTTCCCATCAAAGAAATATTTTACCCCAAGATCAAGGATGTCAGTCTTGTTTTTTGGACCGAAAAACTCTCTGGCAGCAAACCAATCAAACAAGAAACTCCTCAGATTTGTGGCCTTGAACTCGAACCCCTGCAATTCAGGCAATGTCACCATGTTCCTTTCAGCAGGAATATAGCAGACTTTCTTTCGCCTATAGACAGTCCCCTCTTTCAATTCAATTTCATACTCTCCCTTCAAGTAATGCAAACGGACATAATCAGTCTCATACAAAACCTCTGAATCGCCATTAAAATACCCAGACATTTTATGAAAAGTCTCAACCAAAGCCCTGAATGACTTTCCATCCCGTATTGCATGAACGTTCTGTGTCGTCGCAGTCTCTTTCTCAATCCAACTGCATGTGCTGAGTATTTTGGCGATCGTACTCTTACCGCTGCTCTGAGGGCCAATCAAGATGTTGAACCTCTTAAGCTCAAGATTCACATTCTTTATTGGTCCAACATTTTTTATCACAAGGTTTCTCATAATAAAATGCCTTTCGCAATCACATTACCTATATGACAAAAATAGTATTTTCTTTTTAAGAGTCCAAAGGTTGAGCCTCGAATCATCAGCATCTCATGTTCACCGTCTCCTTAGTATGACCTCAATCGCCTCCGCACTCGTACATATCAAAAAAGACAACTCACAAGTGCGGAAACGACCAGTTCACACCCAGATAATGTTATCTCAAAGCATTCACTATCTCCACAAAATTCTCGATGACATACTCCAGATCCTCATCTGTCATCTTCGTGTTCAGAGGAAGGGTGATCTCATTCTCAAACTGATGATAGGCATTAGGGAAATCCTTGATGTCGAACCCAAGTTTCTTGTAAGCCGTCATCATCGGAAGAGGCTTGTAATGCACGTTGGTGGCGATTCCCCTTTCCGCCATCTTCTCAATCACAAGGTTCGTCTCCTCGCGCGTCTTGCCAAGAAGCCGGACAATGTACAGGTGACCGGATGAGGAATATTCATTCGTGTAGTGAGGCAGGACCGCCACATTCAAATCCTTGAACGCATCGTTATAACGCTCGATCATCTGACGGCGGCGCTCAAGCATGCCCTCGTAACGACCCATCTGAACCAAACCAATGGCAGCGACAACATCAGTCATGTTGCACTTGTACCACGTCCCGATGATGTCATACTCCCAAGCACCGAGTTTTGTCTTCGCCAACGCATCCTTGTTCTGCCCATGAAGACTCATCAGCTGAGCGATTCTGTAGAGTTTCTGGTTCCAAGTCTCACCGCCAATCTCAGGCACACCACTGAATATGCCCTCAGGCTTTTTGTCAAAGACCTTCTCTGCGACCTCGTTTCCAAATGGCAGATTCCATGTCAAAGCCCCACCTTCCGCGGTTGTAAGATTCTTCACAGCATGGAAAGAGAATGAACTGAAATCAGCGATCGAGCCGACCATCTTCCCTTTTCTGGATGCCCCGAAAGCGTGAGCCGCGTCGCAACATACAGCCACACGGCCAATCTTCCTCTGCAAATCAGTCTTAGGAACAAAGAGAGACTTCTTTCCCTCAACAATCGCGAATATACGATCATAGTCACAAGGCACTCCCCCAAGGTCAACAGGGATGATTGCTTTGGTACGTTCATTGATGGCTTTCTCAACCGCATCATAATCCATCTCCAAGCGCTCTTTCTGAACATCCACGAACACAATCTTCGCCCCGACATGAGTGACTACCGACGCGCTTGCCGTATAAGTGTACGCCGGCACAATCACCTCATCCCCTTCTCCAATTCCAAGGAGACGAAGCGCCATCTCAGCACAAGCCGTCTGGGAGTTTAGACACACCGCCTTCCCAACACCAACAAACTCAGCGACTTCTTTTTCCAGTTTTTTGGTCCGTGGCCCGGTCGTTATCCATCCCGAGAGAATAGCATCCCTCACTTCAGCAGCCTCTGCCTCCGTCATGTCCGGCGGGCTGAAAGGCACATTGCGTAATTTCATTGACATAATTAATGATTCTGTTAAACTCAAAACAACAAAAAGAAAAGCGCCCAGCCGAAGCCTGCGCCTGTAATTCTTTTACGAATATATTACCTAACGATTAGCAGGCTTTATCACCCACAACAGACTTGATCACCTCAACATACTTTGCCGTTCCCACCTCACGGGTAAGATTATCCATCACAAACTGACGACCGTTCTCGCCATATTTCCTACAAAGATCCCGATTTTCATAAAGCGTGATAATCGACTTCTTGAACGCATCTTTGTCACCAGCCTTTGTGAATATTCCGCACTCATTCCCTGCAAGAATGCCTTTCAACTCATTCTCATCAAAATTAGCTAACACAGGACGAGACGCCGACATGATGCTCCATGTCTTGGAGGGCACACTATTGGCCCCAACGCCCGGTTTGGAAATCACCAAGCCAGCATCTCCTAGAGAGAACACATAGCTGATGTCCTCATAAGGTTGAAACGGAATCATAGTCACATTGTCCAGTTTCTTGTCTGCCACGGTTTTCTCCACTTGTGCCTTATAGGCCCCATCACCAACCAACACAAGGTTGATGTCCGGATGACTGGACCGAAGTTCCTCCATCACCTCCAGCAGCATGTCCATGTTCTGGGTAAGACCGATGTTGCCGCTGTACTCAATGTAAAACTTTGAACGATCCAGATTGTACTTGTCGAAAAGCTTGTTCTCATTGCGAGGCACATCCACCACCGCATTCTGATCCACCCAATTGTACACCACCACAATCTTCTCCTCCGGCACCCCCTTCGCCATGATGTTCTTCTTGAAATCCTCAGAAATGACGATGATTTTGTCCGAATACTTATATGTAATCTTCTCAATGATACGTCCTACTTTCCAAATCCAACTACCTTTTTTTGTCAATCCGGTACTTACCAAGGAATCTGGGAAAATATCTTGAGCGTTATACACTATTGGTTTATCTTTAAACCATTTGATCAATGGTGACTTCAAGCCTTGTATGGGTGGAGTTGAATCTATAAATGCCACATCATATTTCTGCCATAGACAATAATGCAATAGATAGCATTCGCCTACAAGGTACCTTAATGCCCTTAATAAAGGGTTCTTACATTCCCCATACAAGTGGAATCTATTTATATGCACTCTCCCATTCATAATCACTTCGCGCCTTTTCCATTTTGCGTCTTTCGGCACTCCACGTGTAGGGGTCGGCGTAAATATCGCTACGTAAATGTTTCTATCCGCACAAGCGCGAACTATATTGTCCGTCAAATATAGACTTGCGGCCGTTTCCGGCAAGTAGTAGGAACAAGGAAATATCGCCTTCATACCGTCTCCATCCGCACTTCGTTTACCAATCTATCCGCCAGCCCGATAGCCTTCTGCGGAGTCTCCTCAACAACAATCACATGACCGGAGCGACACAGGCTGCTTGTCACCTCTGGAATCATATCACCCACCTTGCGATAAATCTCCCACTGATACACTCTCGGATCATTCAGAGCCTCTGTGTTCGATATGCTCACCAGTTTCCCCGGCTTCGGACAGAAATAACGAATGCACACGCCATGTTTCTTCTCTGTTGGTTCCAGACAAGGCTCAATGCTTAACGCACAATTAATAGCAGCAGCAACCATGTCCACTCCTGTGCTGAGGTGCGTCAGTTCCGTAGAGATAAAGTCTCCACCCAACCGGGCTCCAATCTCCATGATGTAAGCCTTTCCGTACTGCACTTTAACCTCCGCATGGCAAGCGCAATTCATTACCCCCAAAGCCATCACACCTGAAACAGCAGCAGACTTGACAGCCTCCACCGTTTCTTGCGGGAAGCAAGATGGCTGATTATGTCCAAGTTCCACGAAATAAGGTGCTTCAGTGGTCTTCTTATCTGTTACGGTCAGCACATTAACCTTTCCGTTCCAAGCGATTATCTCCACTGAAAACTCTGGACCTTCCACGAACTGCTCCAGCATCACACTCCTGTCGCGTGATTCCGACTTAGAGCGATGAAAACAATCCACGAATTCTGACCTCGATATTCCTTTCTGAACTTTAGCTATTCCACGGGAGCCACTATTGCGAGATGGTTTCAGAATGCCAGCGTCCGGTAAATCCTCACAGAAGCACTTCCATGCCTCCACGGCATCTTCAAAGCAGAACGATTTCGGCGACGGCGCGTTTCCTCTCTCAAAAGCCTCTCGCATCAAGTGCTTGTTTGTGGCACGAATCGCCTGCTCACGAGTGACTCCCGACAATCCCAACTCGCCGTTAATTCGCCCCATCACATTCATGCTCACCTCTGAACAAGGATGTATAACACCATCAATCTGTTCTTCCCGAGCCACTTTCAAGACATCTTCTTCCGATGTGATGTCCACAACCACGGCCTTATCGGCATATTTGAGTCCAACAGCGTGTGGATCTCCATCCGCCGCTATGGCATATATACCCATTTCTTTGGCTTTTTTAATTACTGGAACTTGTAAAATTCCAGCGGCCAAAACTAATAACTTTTTTTGCATTGATTCAGTGATTAACATTTTCTCTAAACAAGACCGTCTTGATGGTCTTAAAAACAATCTTCAGATCCGTTAAAAAACTCATATGTTCCGCATAATAATTGTCATTTTTCATCTTCTCAGCTCCATCGATACTGTTGCGGAAATAGGCCTGATTATAACCCGTAATTCCCGGTTTGATACCCAATACCGCAGGATACTTCTCCTCATATACATGCAAAAAGTCTGATGTATCAGGACGAGGCCCGACAAAACTCATTGTTCCATTCAGTACATTCAAAAACTGAGGAATCTCATCTATACTGGTCTTTCGCATAATGCGACCAATCTTCGTTACACGAAAATCATCCTCTCCATTGTAAGTATCTCCGTTCTCCAAACGGATATCAGGCGCATTAACCTTCATCGAACGGAACTTCAACATTCCGAATGGCTTTCCGCCTTTTCCGATACGCTGTGCCTTATAGAAAACCGGACCTCGATCCTCAAAATAGATAAATGGGCCAACTATGATGATAAATAATAAAACAAATGGGAATGCCAATAGACCGATAATAATATCAAACAGCCTCTTAATATAATTCTTGTACATAATGTGATTTCCAGTTGAAATCCAAATAAAAATGGATCTCGATTTTAACAGTTAATATTTAATATATTTATAATCATATCCTTACGGATAAGGTATTTTTATAAAGTTCGGATGAGGACGCACGATCCCACGGCCTCCGAGGAGGTCGGACTAAAGAACGCGATAAATATCCTTTGGTAAACAAACTTTCCACAGCGGTCATCCGGCATGGTGCCGCAAGTTCCTATATCAGTTCACAAAGGCAGGAGGAGCAAACTATTTTAAGCGGACTTCAAAGCCGCAACAATTATGTAGTATTCTCTCCCGGAAAGTTTGTTCACCAGTAAGGATAAATCTCTATGCCACAGCATTGACATAAGGCTGACGGCGTTTAAGTACGAAGTATATACGATTGACCAGCTTTCGTGCGACCTTCACGATGGCCTTGCTCGGAACCATACGCTTGCAGTTGTTCAAGTAACAGAGTTGCATTGCTTCATCCTTACGGATGGCTACCCAAGCCGCTTCAATGATATTGCTGCGCAGGATGGCATGCTTACGGAGAGTGATGTCTCCGACTCCTTCGTGATCTCCGCTCGAATGGCACATCGGAATCATCCCCACATAGGCCGCAAGTTGCTCCGCATTGGCAAATCTGGCAATGTCCACTATCTCCGATATCAGGGCAAGCCCTGTGGCCTGTCCAATGCCTGGGACGGACATGAGCAATTTCAATGTCTCTTCGAACCGTTCCGTGTGGGACAATTCCCGTAGTTTCCTGGTCATCTCAGCCTTCTGCTTTCGCAATGCCTCGAACTGCATTATCAAGATGTCCAGCGAGTGGCGTCCGCTCGGACAATGGAAGAAACGCCTTGTCGACATCCTTCTCATTCGCGATCAATATATCATTGATGAAAGCCATCATTTCCGTCAGATTTGTCTTGTCTGTCGGCCTTTTTCTGCTTGACGACCGTTGCTTGTACAATTTCCACCACACTCCGTTAGACAGACGAACCTCAAGCAGACATTCAGATTCCCCTTTCGTAATGTCTTCATCCTTGATGGTATCCCCATTCCCCTTGCTGTTCCTCACACGAGCCACAAACCAAGAGAAAAGCACATTAATCGCACATAATATTGTGGATTTTCCAGCACCATTAGCCCCCACAATCGCATTAGTGCTTTCAGAGAAATCACAATCGAAACTCCTCACCCCCTTAAAGTTGACAACCTTCAAGTGTGCTATAGAAAAAGAATCTGTCATGTCGTTGAGCATTATTCAAAATCACCTATTCAAAATGCACAGTCTATAAGTTCAACCATCAGACAACAATACATTTTTTCAAATTTAGCCAAAAATTTCGGAATCTCACTTCATGGACAATAATCAATGTAATTTAAGACTTACTCCTTATTCTCTTTTATTATCCTCGAAGGATTACCAGCGATAATGACATTGTCTGGGAAAGTACCACTCACCACACTGCCAGCTCCAACTACAACATTTTTCCCTAGAACAGTTCCTTTCAGAATTATCGAATTCGCACCAAGGAAGCACCCTTCGCCAATAACAACGGGACGCTTCCTCAAAAGGTCTAGCCTTTCTTTCGGGAATCGTTCACTGTAAGGCAATGGATGAAAATCGTTATCAATAATTTTGCAACCGCTTCCGATATCTGTATTTCTTCCTATGATGATACTTTCCATAGAATAAATTGTACAGCCACTCATACACACACCTTCGTTGATAACAATCTTACCGCCATTTTTTGCGACAAGGAGACATCGTTGCGGTAGTCCAATCATATTGCTGAATTGATGCGAGAACATCCCCCCCACCCAACGACTTCTATATCAGAATGTTGCATAGCACACATCACTCCAAATCCTCTAAAACATATCTGTTTACGGTATTTTACACGACAGCGCAGATAATTTAGATATAACACTATTGTTCGAATAAGCATTTTCATCTCAAATCTTTGTAAAACTCATTGATATCATCAACACTTATATCCTCCCTTTGAAAGAATTTTATATTCTCTTTAAGAGTATTATCGTCCAAATTCCACCATTCCAACTCCAAAAGCTTCTCAATAATATCAGGAGAGAAACGATAGCGTATAACTTTTGCTGGCACACCTCCTACTATAGCATATGGAGGTACATCCTTAACGACTACAGCACCAGCTCCGATCACCGCACCGTGTCCCACTGTAACACCACCATTGATGAGAACATGAGAGCCAACCCACACGTCATTGCCAACCACTACACGCTTCTCTTCCGCTGCGTGTGTGTCACTGTCAATCCATTGTGATTGACAACCATTAATCTTTTGAGTAAACATTGGGCAGGTTGAGAGGTAGTCCAATGTATGCCCACCCATGCCTATACGACAATGATCCGAAATGCTACAGAATTGGCCAATATCAGCACACTCTACATCCGTGTCGTTACCGACGTAAGAATAGCGTCCAATAGTAGATCCTTTCATCTTCACCATTCTATATATAACGGATCTAGAATCAATTGTGTTATTAGCTGATACAAATGAGAAGTTTGAGATCTTGGGATTAAACAAGTTTTTGATCATCCCCTTTATATAATGCGCAATCGGGAACATATCACTTCAAGTTTTTTTTAAGGACTTCAATTTGATAATACGGATTCCATTCACTATCTATCTCCCGCATGCAAGAATTACGAACGGTTTCTCGTTCTGCACCTTTGGCTCTGAACCAGTCATCAATTTTATTGGCAAGATCCTCCACATCATCACGCTTGAAGAAAGTTCCGGTAACGCCTTCTTTAATAGCCTCAAACTCTGGCATCTGATAAGGAAAATCGTTATGTGTTATACAAGGTGTTCCAAATACCATAGAATGCATGGCAGTAAGTCCTATATTACCAGGTGCCACACAAAGATCTGCGTTATAAATAAGTGAGCTCAACTCATTCTCATCATAGCAAGGTCCATAGAACCATACCTGACTTTTAAGAGCAAGTTCCGTCGTCAAAGCCTTCAACTCATTTATCTTCTCTCCACCACCAATTAAAGTAAGGTTATACTTCACACCTCGGTTTCGACTAATGTCCATTGCACGGAGAATCTGGTCTAGTTTCTTTACAGGAGTCAATCTTCCTACAAAATATAAATTGTTATTTTTATTGCCGAAATGCTCCTCATAAACAACAGAAGCTTTGAGTTCTTTTCTTATGCTTATTTGCTTATCATAAGCCAATGAATTATGTATTGTGTAAAGCTTCTTTGAATCGAAACCTTCATCAATCATAAGACTTCTTGCATAATTTCCATAGCAGAATATGCCACCATTAGGCAAATGAAACAGAATCTTCTTAACCATTTTCTCGACCCTTGTTTCCTTGCCATACCAAGCATGTGACCAAAAATACACCTTCTTTCTTGGCTTAAGAATTCGTGCTAGAATACAGAAAACCCAAGTACTAAGAGCACGTGTCTCACCGAGAAGTATATAGTGATCATAGCCCCTAAATAACCGCGAGACAACTTTAGGCTGCCAATACCATCCACCAAAGAGTCGCTTAGTATGTGTCTCCATCACATTACCATGAAGAAGAGAGTAATCCATCTTCCTCACATCGCCCATCGCATCCCCGAATACCCAATCGCATGCAAAAGTCTTGTCTATCAAAGTAAAGATGTTTGCACGATAGTGTTGTGCGAAGTTATATATTACACATAGTTTCATCCCTATTTGTTTGAATTTAAATATATTGCACCCATCTTATCCAACGCCTTATTAGACCATCTATGGAAAATACATCCTGCTGGTGTAAGCGTAATTTCTCCAAACCAAATACGCAAACCGTTGGAATACAAATCCACTCGAACCAAATCTATATCTCCAGCAAGATCCTCAGCTAATTTGATCATTTCAGCAAGATTTGCAGGAGCCGGTAATGGGATATAACGACAAGGAACTTCCTTGTAGTATTCAAACATTGGTTTCCAGTCTAATGAATATGGCATGTAGTCGGCATGGCCATTCTCTCTACCAGAACACGCCAGAATACAATGCACACGCCCATTGATACACATAAACTTGTAGTCTATAGGAAAACCACCACAGCCATCATCAATGAACTCCTCACAGACAGCACATTTCCTGATGAGAGAATAATGCTTCTCCGTAAAGCTATAATCCTTTATTTGGAACCATTTTATCAACTTCTTGACAGCCTCCTTGCGATCAAAAGTATGTTTATCTTGACAAATAAGATTCATGCCTGCTCCGAAGTTCATCTTTAAAGCAAAACGGCTCGGTAATTCGTCGAAATTTATTGCATCAACAGAATAATAATGATTGACAAGGGGTGTTAGTATCCCTTCATACCCCTTATTAATCACATATTTACGCACTTCAAATTTATCAGAAAGCAGATAATATTGCAAATAATAACCTTCCACTGCTTTCTTATACCAAATTTCAGATAGATTATGAGGATGCTTTAGGTTCGCCCATTTATGATGGTTATGCAAATACGATATACGATATGATAAGGAAGGAAACAGTTTCGCAGTCACTACCGAGTTAATATATTGGAATAGATTCATGATAGTTCTTATGATAGTTTATACTTGAGGTAGTATCCCCAAAAAGGAATAGCAGAGGGTAAATACTCATGTAACAATAAGTGGCACATGTTATATTTACACATCTTATCTTGTTTTTTCCTTAATATGTAGTATAGATTCTGATTAAATGACTTAATCCTATCCTTATGCAAAGGAGGTTGATTTGATATTATCGCGTCCATTTTTCTCTTCCAAATCTCAAAAGATAACGTCTCCTTGAATGTCGTAAAAGAGTTAGTATAAATTAACGAATAGTCATCAGGATGTCGGATAATGTCTATGATGCGCTCAACAAATGTGTCTAAATCCTTGTGCGGAATAACGAATCCGTTATAGCCGTCACGAATAATCTCCTTGCACCCATTGTCATAATCAGAAGTAATGGCAATTGTCCCCACACGCATTGCTTCCAGTAAAGCCATCGGACAACCTTCCCTACGCGAAGGTGTTAAAAACACATTTGCTTCATTGGATATCCGCATTGCATCCTCTCTAGGGACCCTCCCTGTAACTATTAAACGAGGATCCTTAGGCAAAATGTCTTTTATTTCCTTGAATGGTTGTATTTTCTTTAATGGAGGTGTAGTTGTACCCATCCAATAGAATTTGAAATCCAATTTTGTTTTCAGTAATCGTGTCACTATTTCATATATTATTTCAGGGGATTTTGCGGCAGTTCCACCACCAGAGAATACAATGACAGGAGTTTTTGAATTCACTTTATTTTGGAGTAATTGAAACTGATTTGGCAATTCACGAACAAAATTATATACAACCTCAACCTTTCCTTTACAATTAAAATTCTGTTCAAGGTATTGCTTATTATAGTCAGATAATGCTATTACACTATCTGCATATTCACTATTAAATCCTGCATAATCAGCCTCATTGTAGCGTAATGAATGACTCACATTGATCACCTTTATGTCATTATTTAGAAATGGTGTCAACAATGCCATCAATCGTGCACAACTATTGATTATAATGTCGGGCTTTATTTGCTGATTTATGAGTGTTAAGACATTTCTGGCATTCTTTTCAGATGTATCTGCCATATCATAATGATAGACTTTTACGTCATATGAAGACAAAGGATGCATTGAATCATCTCCGATAGCAACACTGATATCAAAATAGTTGGAGTATGATTTAATCAGTTCTTGCGCATAAGATGCAATACCACCTCCACGAAAAGACGAAGATGTTAATAACAATTTCATATCCAATAGTTTAAATTCACATATATAACATTGAGCAATATAACATATAAGATATTTGGTACAAAGTGCCAATCCAAGCTACATTAAATGTCCACTTTTGCCATTTAGGATATATTCCATTACTCCAAAAATAAGTCAACAAGATGCATGAAGGTATAAAAGAAAATCGCATAAACCTTTCATATATAAGCTGTGTATTAAGTGATACATCAAACGCAAAAACAGATGCAACCAGTATTAATAATACAATTGCTTTCATGAATAATTTAACACTATCATTTTTGATTAAATTATTGTTTCCTACAAGTAACGTTATTGAACTGACAAAAATCATATAGTATGGCACACGCTCAAATAGTTGTCCAATCAAATATCCTATTCCTTGCACATAATTATCAGAATTCATATAATTTTGTCCACGTGCTATATAGGAACTTATTTCTTCATTATCAGATGATATATCACCCATTAGAAAATCGCTCAAGTACGCACGAAAAAGATATATCAATAATGGGAAAGAAGCTAAAATAATTAACCATTTTTTATTTCCCTTGTAAGGTAATAGCAACGCCAGCAAGGACACAATGACTATAAAACCAGCACTTTTATGAAAGAACAAAGAGGCTAAAAGAAATATTAAACCATGTAGCCATGAAAATAATGAGGTTCGAGAAGTTGAAATAATGGCCAATCCATAGAATGCCATAGCCATTGCAAGGGAAACACGCGCGTAGGAAAACCATAACATCCATATCATAATAAAGAAACAGATCGCCAAATCTTGTTTTATATTAACTCTTTCAAATGTTTTAACGACTAGCAAGCTTGCACATCCCCACACAATAAACCTCCATAAGAAATAACTATTTGGTGCTAAATATTTGGCGATCAAATGATATACATATTCAAGTTCCCATCCATCTGATACTAGTTCACTATAGTCATCATAAATATGAAAATAATCACTTCCCCAAAAGGCTGCCATACAAAAAACCATCAATAGTATATATGCCCATAAACGCCTATTACGAGTTAGAGAATATGGATACTTAAGAGAAGGAGTAACTATTACATAACCAATGAGAATCATCAGTAGGTTTATTCCCACTAAGTATGGGTTAAATTTCACTAATTTAAACATAGGTCTTCTTTCTTATAAGTTCTCTGAAAATATCTCTTTCAACAATTATGGTATACAATATAATGG
>ERZ1026898.166-NODE-166-length-45246-cov-4.676174_pt1 | contig 45246 bp, 35 predicted proteins | sample MGYA00380178_ERZ1026898 | MGnify/ENA primary metagenome ERZ1026898 (study PRJEB33269, sample SAMEA4719814) | human gut metagenome | biome: human-associated habitat; feature: organic feature; material: feces | place: Cameroon | collected 2013-10 ...
TGTAATTGTAGTCAGTGGCTTGGGATGTTTACCCACAATCATGCCAGAAGCCTCAGAAAATCCGAGATCATGCATCTCCGAGTGCAAGATTCGGAACCGCATTCAGATCAAGCCCGCTCCGCTTTCCATGCAGGTAGTCATAGTAGCCCGCACATGCGATCATGGCCGCATTGTCGGTGCACAGGATCGGCGGCGGGCAGTAAAACGTAATTCCGTTCTCTTCGCAGGCTTCCCTTGCCGCAGCCCGAAGCGCGCTGTTGGAGGCAACGCCTCCTGCCAGTGCAAAGCGGCTGCAATGATATTCCTTTGCTGCAGCCATGGCATGTCCCACCAGAACCTCCACAACCGATCTCTGAAAGGAGGCCGCAACATCCGGAACGCAGATGCTGCGTCCTGCCATTTCTTCCGTATTCAGGTAGTTCAGAACTGCGGATTTCAAGCCGCTGAAGCTGAAATCAAAGGCAGAATCCGACACCTTTCCGCGCGGAAAATGAATTGCGTCCGGATTTCCCTCCCTGGCAGCCCGGTCGATTTTGGGGCCTCCCGGGTAGCCAAGGCCTACCGCTCTTGCCACCTTGTCAAAGGCTTCTCCCGCCGCGTCATCCATCGTGCGGCCAAGGATCTCATACTCGCCGTAATCCCTGACAATCACAAGATGTGTATGACCGCCGGAAACCACCAGGCACAGAAACGGCGGCTTGAGCTCCGGAGCTGCAATATAATTTGCGCTGATATGTCCCTCAATGTGATGCACCCCGACAAGCGGAATCCCGCTTGCGAAGCTGATTGCCTTTGCTTCCGACACGCCGACAAGGAGTGCTCCTACCAGTCCCGGCCCATAGGTCACCGCAATCGCATCCAGATCCGAGAGCTTCCGGTCCGCCTTTCGAAGTGCCTCGCGGATCACCTGATTCACGCGCTCCACATGCTTTCTGGAAGCAATTTCCGGCACCACGCCGCCGTACAGAGTATGTATGTCTATCTGAGAAGAAATCTCATTGGATAAAACCGTTCTTCCGTTTACCACAACCGCCGCAGCCGTCTCATCGCAGCTGGACTCAATTCCCAGAATCGTAATGTCTTTTTCCATCTTTATGCCTCGCTGCGGGTTCCCTCTTCCTCTTCAAAGTTCAGTGTCAGATTCCTTCCATCCTTGGCACAGACCGTTCTCGGAAAGATCTTCCGGAGATCACTCTGAAACTCCTGCGGCCGCATCTCCGACGGACTGTAATGCGTAAGCCACATCTGCGAGGGCTGCGCCGCCGCCGCAATCCTAGCCGCCTCCCGCATGGTCATGTGCTTCTTTTCCTTGGCCTTGGAGAGCTTGTCATCCTCTCCGTACATGCCTTCACAGATAAACAGGTCTGCGCCTCTGGCGGCCTCGGTAATATTGTCGCAGGGACGGGAGTCCGTCGTATAGGTAATCTTCAGGCCCTTTCTGGCAGGTCCCATCACCATGTCCGGCACGTATTTTCTCCCATCTGCTTCAATGATTTCGCCCTTCTGAAGTCTCGACCAGAACATAATCGGAATCTCCTGTGTCCTTGCCGCCTCCGCATCGAATTTGCCGGCGCGGTCGAGCACGAAGCTGTAGCCATAGCAGGGAACCCTGTGATTCACACGAAAGGCGCGGATGTGCAGATCCTTTTCGCCCGGAAGCTCAAAGGTCTCCGTATCCTCGGTCAGCTCCTTGCAGACAATTTCAAACGGAAGCTCCGGTGCAATGACGCGAAGACTCTCAATGACCCGGGAGAGGCCCTTCGGACCGACAATCATTACCGGCTCTCTCCGGTCACTGTTTCCCATCGAAAGAAGCATCCCGGGAAGCCCCGCGATGTGATCCGCATGAAAATGAGTGATCAGAATGAGCGAAATCGGATTCGGACTCCAGCCCTTTTTCTTCAGTGCGATCTGCGTGCCCTCACCGCAGTCAAGAAGAATGCTCTTCCCGTTATAACGAACCAGCAGCGATGTCAGCCACCGATACGGCAGCGGCATCATTCCTCCGGTTCCAAGCAGACAAACATCAATCATAAAAACCTCCGCGCGGCATCATTCCTTTCGTCTCCACATGATCTTCGCATCCTCCTCCGGATTCCGGTAAAACCGGGGCCTTACGCCCTCTGTCCGGAAGCCCTCCGATTCATACAGCCGGATGGCCGCATCGTTCCCGGCGCGAACCTCCAGGGTAAAATCGTGCAGGCCCAGGCAGCTGCTTCCGTCCGCCAGTGCTTTCTCCAGAAGCATTCTCGCGATTCCCTTCCTGCGATGCTGCGGCCGGACCGCCACATTTGCAATCTCTCCGTCATCGCCCATCCGGGACAATCCGACAATTCCAAGCAGCTCCTCCGGAGAATCCTCCCGAACCGCCGTGTAAAACCAGCTCTGCGTGCCGTCTCCGAGAAAACAGCTGCGATAGGAGCCTTCTGTCCACGGCTCCGAAAAGCACAGCTTTTCAATTTCCACAGCCTGCGGAATGTCTTCCTCCGTCATTCGCCGGATACAAATTTTACCTTCCAATTTTCAAAACTACCTCTCTGACTTCCTGCCTTCCGCCTCCATGTCCCGAATCAGCCTTCCGGCAGCAAGCGATGCCATTCTGCCCTGCAGCTGTGCTTCCTCCTTCTGGCGCTCTGCCTGTGATTTCCGGAGGTATTCCGGACGGAAGTCATCGGAAGAAACGAGGCACCGCTCTCCCTGCTCCTCATACAAAAGTCCGGCAAGAACAGCCGTTGACGCTGCGCGCTGCATGGCAAGATGCCCCGGTGCATAACGGTGCGGCACCTTCAGAAGCTCGTCCAGTACGCTCTGATAAACCGGAACGCCATCCCCGAGGAAAATCACTTCTCTTCCCCGCTCGTTCAGGTCCTGTGCAAGCTCCTCCACGGAAACCGCACATTGCTCCCGAAGGCGAACCGGCTTATCCCGTTCTTCATAAATTCCGGTGTAAACCTGGTGTCTCCTGGCATCCATAATGGGGCATACCAGATCCTGCGTTCCGAACAGATTAAACGCAAGGCTGTCCACCGTGGGAACCGGCAGAATCGGCTTGTCCAGAACCAGCGCGATGCCCTTTGCCGTCGCCGCACCGATCCGAAGTCCCGTAAAGCTTCCCGGCCCTTCCGTAATCGCAATCGCATCCAGTGTGGAAAGATCCAGCTCCGTCATGCGCTTCAGCTCATCCAGCATGGGAACCAGCGTCTGCGAGTGTGTTTTCTGATACTGTATGTTGTAATCTCCAATCAGCTTCCCGTCGCAGACAACGGCGCAGCCGGCTGTCAGTCCGGAAGCCTCAATTGCTAAAATCTTCACTGTTATCTCCTGTCCTTTGATCCTTCTGTCTGCTCTTCCGCTCTTTCGTCCACATCAACGCAGCGATAGTCCAGTCCCCTTGCGAGATCCTTCCGGATTCGTATGATCTTCGTCGTTTCCGGCAGGCATTCCGCAATCTGCTCCGCCCATTCGATCAGACAGACGCCTTTTCCGAACAGATAATCATCGAGCCCGACCTCTTCCATTTCCTCCGGCTCCTCGATGCGGTACACGTCAAAATGATAGAGCGGAAGCCTTCCTCCCTCGTAAACCTGCAAAATAGTAAAGGTCGGACTGTTCACCGGCTCCGTAATCCCGAGTCCTGCCGCAAAGCCCTTGGTGAAAACCGTCTTTCCCACACCAAGATCTCCGGAAAGTGCATAGATCTCTCCCGGGACTGCCTTTTCGGCAAGCGCTCTTCCGATATCATAGGTTTCCTCTGCGGAAAATGAATCGTAATGCTGCATATGCTTCCTCATTTCCTAAGCAAGAATCATACTGTTTCTTCCGACTTCGCAGTAAGCAAAGACCGCCGGAGCTGTCGCTTCGACGGTCTTTATCATACACTTTCTGCTTCCCGTTTACCACCTTCCGGCAGCCGGAAAATCACTCAGTCATTTCCCTTGAGGATGGGAGAAATCTTCTTGTAAACTGCAAAGGTAATTGCAACATCCAGAATTCCCTTGACGAAGGTAAAGGGCACGTTGAACACAAGAAGACTCTGCGCGATGCTCTTCATCCCGGGAAGAATCGTCTGATACGCTGCCAGAATCGTCTCCTCCGGCATGAACTGATAATACACCGGATAAACGATAAACAGGTTGGACGGGAAGGAGATTGCCGCCATGACAACGGCTCCTGTCAGCGATGCAATCAATGCCCCCTTCTTCGAACGGCTTCTGCGGTAAATGCAGCCTGCAACACCGACAAAAACAGCTCCGAGTACAAAGTTGGAAAGCTCTCCTACGCCAAAGGAGCCTGTTGCAAGAAGTGCATGAAGCACATTCTTGATCAGTTCAATCACAATGCCGCAGACCGGTCCCAGTGCAAAGCTTCCGATCAGTGCGGGAAGATCCGAGAAATCAAATTTGATAAACGTCGGCATCAGCATCGGGAGCGGAATCTCAATCAGCTGCAGAAGAAATGCAACTGCAGACAAAACGCCGGTTACCGTAATCACACGCACGCGGTCCTTCGATCCGCTTCCTGCCTTTCCTGCCGGTTTTCCGGCTGCTCCCTCGTTTCGTTTTACTGTGTTTTCTGCTCTGAGTTCTGTCATGGTTCTTCCTTTCTGCCGCATTCTCCGCGGCTCTCCTGCTGGTTTTTCATCGGTTCAGAAAGGTGAGTCCATGAACGCAGCCTGTCCGATGCCGCTTCCGGTTTCCCGGCTTCTTCCGGCTTCTGACAGAAAAAGCCCTGCGTCCTTCTTCTCAGAGGACACAGGGCAGTACATTCACAGATCGATTTCGAAGGCATCTCCGATTCATCCGGAGCTTCCTTCTCTCATCTTGCCTGATCATTCTTCTTCCATCCAGACTGTACTGTTGGTTTCGGACTTGCACCGAATCAGCCTGCACCGTCAGCTTCTGACGCCGCAGGGTCGCGGACTGTACCGCCAGTAGGGAATTGCACCCTGCCCTGAAAAACATTCAGCAAATATTGATATTCAGTTACGCGGATTATTGTAACAGCCATCTGTACACTTGTAAAGTGCCCCGACATTATCCGACAATCCGCAGATTGAATTCATTGACCGCTCTTCGCTCTTCATCCGCGGAATCCACCTTGGCAATGCAGGCTCCCAGTGCGCGAAGCTTTTCCGGAAACCGCTCGTATCCGCGTTCAATGTAGTGAATGTCGTAAATCTCCGAGTAGCCGTTTGCGGCAAGCGCTGCCGCAACCAGTGCAGCTCCTGCGCGAAGATCCGGCGCATTCAGATTGGCACCGCTGTAGGATGCCACTCCGTCAATGATGGCAGTGTTACCCTCTACGCGGATGGAGGCTCCCATCTTCGTCAGCTCGTCCACATACTTAAAGCGGTTCTCAAAAATACTCTCCGTCACAATGCTGGTCCCGTTGGAGAGACCAAGAAGGACGCTGATCTGAGGCTGCATGTCCGTAGGATAGCCCGGATAAGGAAGCGTCTTCACGTTCGTGTGATCCAGTCTTCTCTTCGCCACAACCCTGACAGAATCATCGGATTCGATAATCTCGCAGCCGATCTCAAGGAGCTTGGCTGTCAGAGACTCCAGATGCTTCGGAATGACATTGGTAATCGTGACATCTCCATGCGTCGCAGCAGCAGCGTACATATAGGTTCCTGCTTCAATCTGATCCGGAATGATGGAATATGTAGTCCCGTGAAGCTTTTCCACGCCCTTGATACGGATGACATCGGTACCGGCACCCTTGATGCGGGCTCCCATGCTGTTGAGGAAGTTGGCAAGATCCACAACATGAGGCTCCTTCGCCGCATTCTCAATGATGGTATTGCCCCTGGCAAGTGCAGCTGCCATGACCACGTTAATGGTTGCACCCACAGACACCACATCCATATAGATATGGCTTCCGAGCAGCTCGTCGGCCTTCGCAACCACCATGCCGGGAGATGCCACCCGAACATCGGCTCCAAGCGCACGGAATCCCTTAATGTGCTGATCAATCGGACGCAGTCCGATATTGCAGCCGCCCGGAAGTGCTACCTCCGCCTTCTTGTACTTGCCAAGAAGCGCGCCGATCAGATAGTAGGACCCGCGAATCTTTCGAACGGCCTCCGTATCCACCGGCTCATCCTTAATAAAGGCGCCGTTGATCACATAGGTATGCGGATCCGGATGCTCTACAACTCCGCCGATCTCCGCAATCGCTCCGGTAATGGCGCGGATATCCGACACATCCGGAACATTTTCAATTGTAACAGGCTCATCTGCCATGATAGAGGCCGCAACAATCGCAAGAGCAGCGTTCTTCGCTCCCCCGATCTCAACCTCTCCGCAAAGAGGCGTCCCGCCTTTCACAACGTAATGCAGCATGCACCGTTCTCCTAAACAGGCTCTCGGAAGCACAAGGCTCCGTGCCTTTCTTCTTCATAAATGATTACTGTCTCTTCCGCCCGAATCCTGAAATACGCCAAAAAACGCATGCGGAACAAGCAGGCATAACGCCGTATAAGGATACTCCCCATCCGGCCTTCCGTCAAGCAATCCCCATATTTCAGCCATTCGTGACCCCGCTCAGTTCAAATAGCTGAGCGGATTCACCGCGTTTCCGTTCACCCGAATCTCAAAATGCAGGTGCGGGCCGGTACTGTTGCCCGTATTTCCCGAACGCGCAATAACATCGCCCTGCGACACCGACTGTCCAACCTTAACCAGAACCTTGGAGAGGTGTCCGTACCGCGAAGTAACTCCGCCGCCGTGATCAATATAGACCACATATCCATATCCGGACTGCCAGCCGGCAGCGGTAACCTTTCCGCCGCTCGTTGCCATGACAGAGGTTCCTGTCGCAACCGCGACATCAATTCCTTTGTGATAGGTGCTTGCCCCCGCCTTCGGAGCTTTGCGTCCTCCGAATCCGGAAGAAAGTCGGCCATATACCGGCCAGATATAGGTCGGCGGGTTCTTGGTCCCGACCTCAATGATCTCCGGAACTGCCTCCACCGTGGTTTCCTGCTTCACAATTTCACGGCTCTGTACGGCATCGTCCCGGTAATTTACCAGAGCAATGACGCGCCGGTGTCCGGGGCTGCCTGTCTGAATCACCTGCGACTTATTCGTATACCATTCACTGTTTTCCTTATAAATGGTATCCGCCTTATAATCTTCCTCGTAATATTCCTGATTGGTATACAGTACCGTCAGCTTCGGCTCTGCCACCTTGACACTCAGAACATCCCCGGGACGTATAATAGCATTCTCGCCGGAAAGACCGTTGACCGCAATCAGCTCCTGCGTCGTCAGTCCATACCTGGATGCAATGCCGGAAAGCGTATCTCCTGCCGCGACCTCACAGACTGCATCCTTGGCAACCTCTCCCGTCACGTCCGCCTTTGCCTCATCCAGAGAGGCCACCAGATTGGACGGAAGGTAGGTTTCCGATATTTCTATTTTCTCGCCGAAGTCGATTTTCTGGAGCCCCAGAATATAGTCTTCAAAATCCTTGCCGACCGCAGGCTTTACATCCTCAAACAGTCTGGAAAAAGCCTGCTCAATGCCGGCTGCCGGAAGCTGATTCTGCTTCTCCTCCTGCTTCGCCTGTTCACTGGTCGTCAGGACCTCATAGGTCAGCGCATTCACCTCGCGCTCTGTATCCGTCAGCACGCGAACAACATAATCCCGCTCCGGATCATATTGCTCCAGCACCTCATTCAGCAGTGACTTGATGTCGTCTGCGGAGGCCATGTTGAAAATGTACTCACCAATCTTCACGGTATAGCAGTGCTGCAGCGTCAGGAGCTCATGCTTCGAAAGAATGAGCTTCATCTGATCTACAATATCGCGTTCACTGTCCGTTTTCCCCCAGTTGACATGCTCCCCTGTAATTTCCAGATTTGCATCGATAAACAGCGGAGTATCACTGGTCTGTGCGATCTCACGGCGGGCTATCCGGAAGCATTCTCTGGCCTCTTCTTCCGAAGCAGTCACACCAACCTCTTCCCCGTTTAAGGACACGGTAAACATGTTATCGTCTCCCTTTCCAAACGGAACATAATTGGGAAACAGAAAAAGCACGGCACACAGAACAAATGCAGATACGGTCAGAAACCAGAATTCAGTTTTCTTACCATTATGACGAATCATTTACCGCATCATCCGAAGAACATCGATAATACACCAAAGGCATGCAGAGCTTCCAGAATAACCCCTGCCAGAACAGCGACAAGCGTTGCAATCTGAACGCCGTTCACCGCTGCCCCGGAAGGCTGCTTCTCCTCATCCAGCTTCTCCTTAAGATCATCGGTCTGCTTCTTCAGAAGCTGCTCCACGGCCGCCTGTACATTGCGGTAAACCCGCACATTTTCTTTATGGGAAAAATCATCCGACTGCTGCAGAAGATCGGCAATTTTCTGCTGAGACTGCTCAATGGATTCCGTGAGCTTCTCTTCGAGCTTCTTCGAGGTTTCCTCGGTGCTCTTTCTGGAGTCCTCCTGCATCCTGCCAAAGTCCACATCACGCAGCGCATTGCTGTTATCCGACAGTGCCTGTGCCGATGCCTTCATCACATCCTGCACACCCTTTGTGGTCTCAATGCTCATCTTGCGCATCTCGTCCACCAGCACACGATTCTTATCGTAGAGCTCCTTCAATTCCTCGATCTGTCTCTGGTACGCCAGAACCGTATCCTTCAATGTATCCACCTCAATGGCCTGTGCTTCCTCGTTGGCGCGGATCATGTCATCTGCCGCTGCCTCACCGATGCCGGTCCCCTGCGAGATCTTCCTCTCCAGATCCTCGATGGAATGCTCCTCTGCCTGTACTTCCTGCATAAACTGATCGCTCATGATACAACCCCTTCTGAGTTGGAATGATTTCATATCCGGTATCTGTTCAGCATATGCTAAACAGAATCATGATACCATTATCACTCCCTTTTTACAACGAACAACGCCCCGCCGGTCACCGTCATATTGTCTCGTTTTTACATCTGTCTCTTTTACTATTTGGACAAAATTCACATATATTCAAGACTTGTTCATATTTTGTTCATAATTGTCTGCTATATTAAAACCATCAAATCAATCAACAGTTTGATAATTTTTTCATAATAAGCCCGGGCGCCGAAAGGCGTCCGGGCACTCCTCTTTTTTATTCTGTTTTTTCTGTTTACTTCGCCTGAGAGTCTTCTTCCACCTGGAATTCCTGAATCTCATTATTCAAAAGCAGCATCTTCTCGTCCAGATTGGAAACCATTTTCGCGCATTCCAGCAGCTCCTCCGCAATTCCGGAAGGAACATCTCCCGTAAATTTATACTGTATCTTATGCTCCAGACTGGCCCAGAAATCCATGGCAATCGTCCGGATCTGAATTTCCACCTTCGTGTCCACGATCCGGTCCGACAGATAAACCGGCACTGTGACAATCATGTGATAGCTCTTGTAGCCGCTCGGCTTCGGATTGGCCAGATAATCCTTGATCGCGAGCACACGGATGTCGCTCTGGTTGCTGATCATGTCCGCAATTTTATAGATATCCGACGTGAAATCACAGATGACACGCACTCCGGCAATGTCATTGCAGTACTTCACCATGTTCTCCAGCGTGGACGGATACCCATGGCGCTTGAGCTTGTTGACAATGCTCTCCGGTGTCTTCAGTCTCGCCTTGATATGCTCAATTGGATTGTAATTATGCACATGCTGGAACTCATCATTCAAGATGCTGAGCTTGGTTTGAATCTGACGAAGTGCTCCGTTATAAATCAGCATGACCTCTTCGTAGCTGTCCGCGCCTTCTCCGCCTGCTCTTAAATCCATATTTTCTCTACTCCTTTTAAATTTTCCGGCCTGCCGGGTGCCGCAAGGAGGAAACGGCATCAGCCGTTTCCGAGTGTCTTACTCCACTGTTACCGACTTCGCCAGATTCCGCGGTTTGTCCACATCCAGTCCCTTGGACACGCTGACATAATACGCCAGCAGCTGCAGCGGGATAATCGCGACACTGGTTGCAAAATGCGGATCGGTTTTCGGAATGTACACGGTGAAATCCGCCGTATCCTCAATGGCGTAATTTCCATACGTGGTCAACCCCATCAGATATCCGCCCCGGCTCTTCACCTCTACCATGTTGCTGACCGTCTTCTCAAACAGGTCCGGCTGCGTCAGGACGCCGACAACAAGTGTCCCGTCTTCAATCAGCGAGATGGTTCCATGCTTGAGTTCTCCGGCAGCATAAGCCTCTGAATGAATGTAGCTGATCTCCTTGAGTTTCAGCGAGCCCTCCAGTGAAATCGCATAATCAATTCCGCGGCCAATGAAGAAAATGTCCTTTGCATTGCTGCGCTTTGCAGCAAACCACTGGATTCGTTCCTTGTCCTCCAGGGCGTGCTCGATCTTGTCCGGAAGCGCGCAGATTTCTTCAATCAGTGCATCTTCCTTCTCCTCATCAATCGTACCCTTTGCAGCTGCAAGTGCTACGGCAAGAACATAGCCTGCAACAAGCTGTGTGCTGTAGGCCTTGGTTGTGGCAACTGCGATCTCCGGTCCCGCAAGCGTATACAGAACGTGATCTGCTTCTCTTGCAATGGAAGAGCCCACTACATTGACGATTGCCAGAGTCTTCATTCCATTGGCTTTGGCAAGGCGAAGTGCCGCCAGAGAATCCGCAGTCTCCCCGGACTGGCTGATAATGATCGCCATGCTGTTTGGCGCAATGAGGGGATTCCGGTAACGGAATTCCGAAGCCAGTTCAATTCGAACCTGGCACCTTGCAAGATCCTCGATCACATACTGGATCGCAACTCCTACATGATAGGCAGAGCCGCAGCCGATGATATAGATCTGATTCAGATCCCGGAGCATTTCCTCCGTAAGACCGGTTTTCTCAAGATCAATTCTGCCGTCCTCGCCAATCATCGAATGGATCGTGTCCTTCACCGCACGAGGCTGTTCATGAATCTCCTTCAGCATGAAGTGCGGATATCCGCCCTTCTCCGCCGCCTCTGCATCCATCTGTACCTGCGTGGGTGTTTTCTCAATTTCTTCCTGATCAATATTGTAGAAGGTGATCTTGTCCGCCTCGAGGACGCCTACCTCCATATTGTCAATGTAATACACCGTCCGGGTGTATTTCAGGATGGCCGGAACATCCGATGCAAGATAGGATTCTCCGTCTCCAACACCGATGACCATCGGCGCATCCTTTCTTGCGACAAAAATTTTGCCCGGATAATCCCTGATCATAATGGCAAGAGCATAGGTGCCGCGCACGCGCATCATCATATGCGAAATTGCATGGATCGGTCCGAGATTGTACTTCTTCATATAGAACTCAATCAGGTTGATGACCACCTCGGTATCCGTGTCGGAATAGAAATGATAGTTATGGCGCAGCAGCTTGTTCTTGACATCCTGATAGTTCTCAATAATGCCGTTGTGAACACCGACAACCGTCTTGTCATTGCTGACATGCGGATGCGCATTGTTCTCACTGGGTTCTCCGTGTGTCGCCCAGCGCGTGTGACCGATTCCGCAGCAGCCCTCTACCGAAAGGCCGTTGTTTGTTTTCTCCTCGAGGACCTTCAGCCTGCCCTTGGCTTTTACAATTTCGAAGTTCCCGCTGTCCGAACGAACCGCGAGTCCTGCAGAATCATAACCACGATATTCCAGCTTGGACAAACCATCCAGAAGGATCGGTGCCGCCTGTTTCTTACCTACATATCCGACAATTCCACACATTCATTTACCTCCTGCCGCCATCTGTGCGGCTCTGTAATCAGGACATCTCCGTACGGATCTGTCCCTTATTCCCGCCAGGTACTAAGCCGTGCCTGTTTCTGCTGTATCCAGAAGCCCTGATTGGATGTAAAACGCAGAATCAGCTTCTCCGGAAGGTGCTCATAGGCTTTTCCCATCCGGTAGCCGGCAAATCTTGCCGCACAGCGAAGCACAAAGCCGGGAATCTCTCCTGCCTTCTTCTCCTTACGCATCTGTCTGATCACCGCCTTCACATATTGCATGCCCTCTCCTTCAGAAGAAAACCTTGCAAAAATCTGCGGATTCTGTGCCTGTGAAACTCCAAGATCAAAATTCCGGTGGAATTGCTGCGTTGCCGTGTAAGAGTGCGAATGGTACACACACGCATCCGCCGCGTAGGCAATCCGGTATCCCGCCTGAAGGGCTCTGCCCGCATAGACCATGTCCTCATTGAAAATGGCATGCTTCGGAAAACCTCCGAGCTGCTCCCAGGTTGCTCTCCGATACATCGCACAGACATTGGAGCAGAAATAAGCCTTGATTCCGAGTCTCCCGGTGTCCTCCTCACTCTTGATCATGGACTGTGCCGGGTAATTAAAATCTCTGGAGATGCGTTCCTCACAGGAGGCATCCGGATTCGAAAGCTGCCTTGCATAGCTGACTGCAATATCCGCATTCTCCGTGAGAGGACGTTCAAGCCTCTCCACCAGCATCTCATCCGCAGGGAGAGCATCCTGCGTCATCGCCAGAACATAATCCGCTCCGACGCATGCCGCAAAGCCCTTGCTTCTTGTTCTTCCATGATCAAATTCTTCCTTTGGAATGTGCTCCAGTAAAACAAACGGATAGCTTTCCAGGAACTGCTGTTCCGTAAGATGTGCTTCCTCGAGGAAGCTCCGAAAGCCATCCCGTCCGGAATTGATGATTCGTACACATCGCACCGGCAGCGTCTGCTTCTCCAGACATTCCAGAATTCCGATCAGCCTCTTTCCCGGTTGGAAGGTTGGAATTACCACGTCCACCGTCAGGCCGTCCGTCTTATCTTTGCTCAAAGCCGCTTTTCTCTCGTCTTTCTGCCCTTATTTTCAGGCGGTTCTGCCGGACTTTTCTCCTGATCCGACCATTTTCCGGTCTTTCCGGCTCTTTGTATTATACCATAGATGACATTCGCGGCACGCAGCACGCAGGAACGGCCCGCTGCTGCGTGGGTGTATGGACAAAAAAGGAGGGAGAACCACCGGCTCTCCCCCCTTGGATTTAGCAGCATCTGCGAATCTCTCGATGATCACCGTATTACGGTTCTTTTCCCCGGATCAGGCGTGATCCGCATCCGTCATTTCCTCCGGAACAGCATCCTTCGTCATTTCAGAGATATGACTGCTGAATTCTTTCACAGTATCCGAAACTGCATAATTCTCATCGCCGAACAGGAACGCATGCAGCCATATCACGTTGTCGGTCAGATCTCTCGGAACAACGCAGTCACCCAACGCTCCGCCGAGGTTTGCCTGAATCCGGTCATCCTCCTGCGGGAAGCCGTTCTGCATCGTATCGATGCTGTCCTCCGCAATCATGTTATAGTTCGCAATGGCCTGCACATCGTTAACCAGATCGCTCACCTTGTAAGAGGTGTAGATCTCATCCGATACCTTGTTGACAATGTCAGCAAGCTGTCCGACATTCGCCTTCTTCGCCTTATCCATAACGGCATACAGAACGGCACGCTGCCGCGCTGCACGCTTGTAATCCCAGCCTCTGGTATAACGGATCCGGCAGTATGCCGTCGCCTGCAGACCGTTCAGCGTCTGTGTGCCCGCCTGAGTTACCTCTGTGTAGCCGTTCTTGCCGAGTTCCTTCGCCATTGTGGACTGATAATTGTTCAGATGAGAAATCTCATCCTCCTCTACCGTAATGGTAATGCCGCCAAGAGCATCCACGACATCCGTCAGTCCGCCGAATCCAACCGTCACGAAATCCGTGATATTCATATCCAGATTCTGGTTGAGCATGTTGATCGCCTGCTCGGCCCCGCCCTTTGCGTAAGCAGCATTGCACTTGTTATATGTGCCATCACCGAGGTTCAGCAGCGTATCACGGTATACCGAAACCAGCTTCACGTCTCCGGTATCCTCATTGATGGAGCAGATGATAATCGAATCGCTTCGTGTATTCTGATCCAGCTCTCCCTTTGTGGAGTCCACACCGAAGAAGGCGATGTTGCGGTATCCCTTCATCTCACCCTTCTCTGTGTTCTCCTTTACAACATCGGCGATGTTGTTCTCGATCTCTTCCGTCGGAAGGTTGACACGCTCCACCTTTCCGATGCGGGTGACAAAATAAAGAATCAGCAGCACAGCAGCAAGAACCACAAGCTCAATTGCGATTACCGCAGTCCGTTTCTTTCTTCTGTCGGAGCTTCGGCCTCTCCCGGATGATCTCCCCGACCGTCCGCCTCTTCCGTAGCGGTCATCATAGTCATCATCATAACGGTCGTCATAGCGATCATCGCCATAGCCGTATTCATCGGAGTATCTGTCGTCCTCCGCGTAGTCATCGTCTTCATAGTAGCCACGATCGTCATAGCCTTCATGATAACGTCCATCGTAGCGGTCATCGTCATAACCGCCCTCTTCGTAGCCATAGTCTACATCGTCATCTCCGGCCCCCTGATTCTCGTAGCCATCATCATACCGATCGTCATAGCGGTCGTCGTAACGATCCTCATAGCGATCGTTATAATCCTCATAATCACGTCTGGACATGAAAAACTCCCCCGGTGAACTTTCAAAATGCTATTTGTTAAGAATACTACACTTTCCCCTTCAGAACAAGCACTGTATTACATCGACTAGGACAGTATAAGTCCGATCACCCTCCGATTACAATGGCAGAAGAGTTAATATGCATTTTTATTGATAAAGCCTTTGAAAACAGTCAGAAACAGGATCCGGAAATCAAAGCCGAGGCTCCAGTTTTCAATGTAATAAATATCATGCTCAATCCGCTTGCGGATGGAAGTATCTCCCCGATAGCCGTTGATCTGCGCCCAGCCGGTAATTCCCGGCCGCACCTGATGCTTTACCATATAACGCGGAATTTCCTCCCGGAACTTATCCACGAACTGCGGACGCTCCGGCCGAGGGCCGACGAGGCTCATTTTGCCTGCCAGGACATTAAAGAACTGCGGCATTTCATCAATGCTGGTGCGTCGCAGAAAGCTTCCGAATTTCGTCACCCGGTCATCCCCCGGGATTGTCCAGCCCTTCTTCTCTTCCTCCGCAGACTGTACTCTCATCGTGCGGAACTTGTACATGGTAAACGGCTTTGAGTGAAGTCCGATTCTCGTCTGCTTGTAGATGATCGGGCCCTTGCTGGTCACTCTTGTTCCGATCGCCGCAAACAGCATAACCGGAGAGAACAGAATAATACAGAAAATCGACCCGAAAATATCCACCAGTCTCTTCATAAGAGCATTCCAGGTATTGGACAGCGGAACGTAGCGGATGTTGATCACCGGCAGTCCCATCAGATCCTCTGTATACGGTCGTGACGGGAACAGTGAACCGTAGTCCGGAATAAACTTCGTGTGGACTCCGGCGCGCTCGCACAGATCCACAATGTGCTCCAGGCTGTCATAATCCTCCAGCGAAAGGGTAATGGCAATCTCATCCATCTTGTTCTCCGGAAGAATGTACTCCAGATTTCCAAGCGACCCCAGAACCTTCACCCCGCGGTACAGCGTTCCGCGCGGAACATGATCGTCCAGAATGCCGTGCACAACATATCCCCACTGCGGATTGGATGCAATGCGGTCCAGATAGGCTTCCGCCGCTCTGGAATAGCCAACCAGAATGACATGTTTTAAATTGTTGCCTTTTCTGCGGATAAAATACAGAAATTTCCGTACCAGCATCCGGTACAGAAATGTCAGGATCATATTGATGACATAGAACAGAAGTATCAGCGTTCTGGAAAAGTCCACCACGCCGTCCACGCTCGTGGAGAGCATGAAAAAGCTGATCATGACAAGACCGATTCCAACCGTGTTTGCCTTGAAGATCCCGGCAACCTCCACGCGGATCCGCGATGAGCGTTTGGAAGAATAAAGGTTGTAGATGCCGTACAGAATCAGATATCCGGGTACAATAAAATACAGAGTCCTGAAATAGGTCTCTGCAGACAACGCTGTGACGCCCGGCGTGGATTCCGCGAGGGGCGTCAGAAACTTGATGGCCCAGGCAAGCAGAAAGCTTACCGCAACCACCAGTCCATCCAGCACAATATGCATACGATTGAAAAAAATCTGATTGTCTTTAATCATGCGCTCAAATCAAAATTCACACAGAGGGTCTTCTCCGGAACAAGCCCGCAAGGAGCTGCCCCTGAATCGACAGGTAATGAGGAAAATGCCGCCACTCAAAAGGGATCTTTCTTCCAAGATAGATGGGAAGCACCTCCATCAGATCCTCCTTCTGCTCCGGGAAACCCGCCTCCTGCGGAATCGAACATTTCTTATACGGAATCCCGTATCGAATGCATTCTGTATATTCCGCGCAGGAAGCCTTCAGAAATTCGCCGCGGCGGATTCCTTCCGCATAGGCGTCTCCCAGTCCCTTCCGGGTAAAATATGCCTTCTTAACCGCAGTTCCGAGGCTTCGCAGCGGTGCATTCAGCCAGTACTGCAGAAACGGCATGTTCTTATACTGAAGAAGGGCATTGTTGCCCGCCGTCATCACTTCCTTAAAATCGCTGTATTTGCCGCCTGCTGTCGCACTTCCGGCATGGAACACCTCTGCCCCGGGCTCCAGATAACTCCGGTGTCCGAAGATCTGCGCTCTCCATCCGATATCCAGGTCCTCCAGATAACAATAGTGCCGCTCATCGAACCAGCCGATCTCTTCAAACACACTCATGCGATAGAGTGCCGCCCCCGCACAGGCCGCAAACAAAGGGGCTGCGGCGGCTTTTCCCTTTTCCGCATTCTTATGTCTTGCAAAAGCCCAGCCGAGTGCATTATACAGATCGCCGTCATCATCGATGCGATCCGGCTCCTTCATGGACAGCATCCGTGCCTGTACTGCAAAGCAGGACGGCCGCTTCTCCATTGCGCAGAGAAGCCTCTGCAGGCAGTCCTTTTCTACTCTGGTGTCATTGTTCAGAAGCATCGCATACGGAGTTCTGACCAGATGAAGGCCCGCATTCACAGCATGACAAAAGCCGGTATTGGCCTTCAGGCGAAGAAGCAGAACCTGGGGATATTCCTTCTCCACCATCTCGCAGGAGCAGTCCGAAGAGCCGTTATCTACTACAATAATCTTCGGAACCAGACTGCCCGCAAGGACAGAATCCAGACACTCTCTCAGGTAATCTGATCCATTATAGTTCGGAATGACAACCGATATCAATTCACTGCCGAATTCTGACATACCTGTTCCTGCCCGTTCTCCTGCCTTTGTTCTTCCAGGCGCTTTTTATTTCTGATCGCAACTCTTCGTCATTTCAGGATCCCAGACAACAAGATATCCCTGCTGCCTTACCTGACGGCAGAATTCCAGGCTCATCGTCTTAAGATCATCCGTGTGCTTCATCACATGCCCCTCATAGGAAGCATTGAACACCGCCTGATACAGCGGACGAAGCTCATCGCGGATTTCCATGCACCGCACATCTACTGCCTGCGCATCCTGCATGGTATCTGCCCGATGCATCGGGCCGCTTTCCATTTCATGCATGCCAAGGAATTCCACCCGGCCGCTCTCATCCATCATTCCGCCAATGATCCGGTGATGCTCATCGAGAAGCTTTCCTCCGACAACACCGACCTCCGGCCTCTGTGAGAAAATATCCGGCCGGTAATTCACACGGAAAAAGCCATTGTGTCTCGACTCCGTCACCTCAGCATCGATCCGGCAGGTACGGAAATACTCCTGAAGAGCTGCCTTTCCTGCCTGATATGCGTAATTCTTGCTGCCCGGGTTTCCTGCTGTGGAAGCAGGGTGCGTCCGCCAATGATACAAAACCTTCGGAATATGCACAATTCCGGACCAGGGTGCACGGAGCAGAAGGTCATAATCCTGTGCTCCATCATATTCCGGACGCAGCCGAAGCGCCAGAAACAGCTCCTTTTTCATGACAAGAAGGTGACAGATATAATTGTTGCTCAGAAAATAATCCGGATTAAAATCCGGCTTCCGGTTCGGCTCAAAGAATTTTCTTCCCGTCGGATCACACTTGTCCTCATCCGAGTAAATGATCTCCGCCTGTGTCCGCTCGATCTTATGCGTCACTTCAAAGATGGCATCCTCCGTCAGAAGATCGTCATAATCCAGAAGAGCAATATAATCTCCGGAAGCCATCGATGCCGCGGCATTGGTATTTCGTGAAATGCCGCCGTTCTCCTCAAGCTTCCCATAGTGAATCCGGGGATCCTGAAACGAAGCTGCTAAATTGGCAGCAGCTTCCGTACCGCCTCCGTCCGCGAGAATCAGCTCCCAGTTTCCGTAGGTCTGCCTCTCCACGGATTCCAGCATCTCCCGCATAAACCGAAGATCCGGCTGATACAGGGGAACCAGAATGCTGATCAGAGGAAAGCTGTCTCCGTCGCGCTTTCTCTTCTCCCACTGACTGCGCTGCTCCTCCAGACTGCCCAAGGCCGGTACCTCATACGAATAAGAGGTACCGACCTTGTCACGAAGCCGTTCAACCGCGGCATAATACGTGTCGCGAATTCCGTTTCTTTGCGCGTATCTGATTGTTTTATTGAGATCTGTCCAAAAAGCCATTCACAGTACCCGCAGGGATTCCATGTCAGATGTTTGCCTTCACTGCCTCTGTCAGTTCTTCCACCTTCTCATCGGCATCTGCAAGACTTTCTCCCTTTACGCCCATGTAGAATTTAATCTTCGGCTCTGTTCCGGAAGGTCTTGCACAACACCATGCATCCTGATCCAGAGCAAAATACAGTACGTTCGATTTCGGAAGCCCTGTCGTTCCTTCTTCTCCGGTTGCAGGCTTTACGGTTTTTCCGGTCTCGTAATCCCGGAACTCTTCCACCTTCCAGCTTCCGAAATTCTTCGGCGGATTTGTGCGGAATTTCTCCATCAGCGCATCAATCTGAGCTGCGCCGTCCATTCCCTTCATGGTAATGGCATACTGCGTCTCCTTATAGAAGCCATACTCGCTGTAGATCTTCTGCATCTGATCCCAGAGCGTCAGTCCCTGCTTCTTGTAGAAGGCAGCAGCCTCGCACAGCATCATCACGGCAACCGGTGCATCCTTATCGCGGGAGTGCGTTCCTGCAAGGCAGCCGTAGGACTCCTCAAGACCGAAGACATAATTGTATGATTTCTCTTCCTCAAAGAGCTTGATCTGCTCGCCGATGTACTTAAAGCCGGTCAGGCATTCCACATAATGGCAGCCGTACTTCTCTGCGATTGCCTTTGCCAGATTCGTCGTCACGATCGTGGTGACGAAGGCAGGCTTTTCGGGCATCGTATGTGTCAGCGTTCTCTCGCGGAGAATGTACTCGCCGATCAGCATGCCGGACATATTTCCTGTAAAGGCAATGTATTCGCCGGTCTTCGCATCCTTGGCATAGATGCCGAGACGATCCGCATCCGGATCCGTTGCAAGAACAATATCTGCGTCCTTTTCCTTTGCAAGCTTCAGTGCCAGCGTAAAGGCCTTCGGATCCTCCGGGTTCGGATACTCCAGAGTCGTGAAATCCGGATCGGGATCCTTCTGCTCCGGAACCACATAAACATGCTTGAAGCCAAGCTCTTCCAGAACTCTCGTCACCGGAACCAGGCCTGCTCCGTGGAATGGTGTATAGACAATGCGGATATCATCCGCCATCTCCCGGATGACCTCCGGATGGATGATCTGCTTCTTGAGGGCTTCCATGTAAGCGTCATCGATTTCTCTGCCGAAATAGACAAGAAGTCCCTTCTCCGCCGCTTCCTTCTCCGGCATGGTCTTCACCTCATCGTAGCTGGAGACCGCATTGACATCCGTGATGATGCCTGTGTCATGAGGCGGTGTCACCTGAGCGCCATCCTCCCAGTATACCTTGTAGCCATTGTATTCCGGCGGATTGTGGCTTGCCGTGATCTCTACACCGGCCTGGCATCCGAAATACCGAAGCGCAAAGGATTCCTCCGGAACCGGGCGAAGCGTGTCGGAAAGATATGCCTTGATTCCGTTTGCCGCAAGGCAAAGTGCCGTCTCTTTCGCAAACTCCGGACTCATACGGCGGCTGTCATAGGAAATGGCAACGCCCTTCTTCGGATCTCCGTTCTTATTGATGTAATTGGCAAGGCCCTGCGTCGCCTTACGAACGGTATAGATGTTCATCCGGTTGGTGCCTGCGCCGATCACACCGCGCAGTCCGCCGGTACCAAAGGCGAGGTCCTTATAAAAACGATCCTCTATTTCCTTCTCATCATTACGTACCGCAAGCAGTTCTTCCTTAGTCTTCTCATCAAAATAAGAATCGCTCAGCCAGTAATTCAGTTGCTCCGTTACTCGTTCCAGCATGGGTTTACTCCTCCTTAGGCTTGTGCCATTTTTTCTGGATCAATCCTGAACCTTCAGACTGTAATCGCTTCGATCCAGTGTGAAGTTCGGATTATAATAAGGATCCCCTTTTTCCAGGACCTCTTTCCATTTGGTGCGGAAATGCTCCGACTCTCTGTCGTATCTCTTTGCATTGTCAGAAGAAGCATCTGTCACATCAGAGCCTCTTGAAGCCGATTCATAGTGATACAGCTCCGCAAACGGCGTGAACACATTCAGGTAGTTCTTCTCTCTGCACTTCAAGCAGAAATCCACATCATTCAGAGACACCTCAAAGGTCTCGTCCAGACCACCCACCTCGTCATAAATGCTCTTTTTTACCATCAGGCATGCCCCGGTTACCGCCGAAACATCCTGTGCGTAGCACAGACGTCCCATATAGCCGAGATTCTCTCTGCGCTGCCGGTAATGGGTATGTCCTGCTGTGCGGTGAGCTCCAAGGCCAAGAACAATTCCTGCATGCTGAATCGTCTTGTCCGGATAATAAAGCTTGGCACCGACGCAGGCAACGTCCGGCCGCTGTGCGTACATCAGAAGCTCCTCCATCCAGTTGATGGAAATCACCTCTGTGTCATTGTTCAGCAGAAGAACATACGCACCCTTTGCCTCACGTACGCCAAAGTTATTCAGTCTGGAATAGTTGAACTTTTCTCCGTCCGCATAATGATATTCTACTACACGAACCCTGTCTTTGTACGGTCCGGATGTAACTTCGCGATAATAGCGCTTCGTCGCTTCCTCTGTGCTCCCGTTCTCCACAATGATGATTTCATAATTCTCATAGGTGGATTTCTCGAAAATGGAATTCAGGCAACGCTTCAGATCCTCACTGTGATCCTTGTTCGCGATCACCACGGAAATCATCGGCTCTCCCAGGATTTCATAGGTAATCTTGAAAATTGTTTCGAACGCACGGGTGCTTGTGATCTTGAAATTCCTGTATCCGTGCCGGCGCAGATGATCCGCCACAGCGCCCTTTGCCGCATCGATTGCATAGGTCTTCGCCCCGATGTTGTCCGCTGTGGAGCCGGCATGGCTTCTCCAGTAATAAAGAAGCTTCGGAACATGCACAATATTCTGTGCCTTATCCGTCAGCCGCAGAATCATGTCGTGATCCTGCGAGCCGTCAAATTCCGAGCGGTACAGCTCCTCTCCCTCCAGAAGCTTCCGGTCGAAGCAGGAAAGATGACAGATGTAGTTGTTCGCACGCAGATTGTCGATGGCATAATCGGGCTTGAAATGAATGGTCACAAAGTGATTCAGATCATTTTCCCGGAAGGTCGTCTCGTCGCAGTACAGGTAATCCGCATTCTGCTCATTGATCGTCTTGACGTACCAGTACAGAACCGACGGATGAAGGTAGTCGTCATGATCAAACGGTGCGATGTACTCGCCCTCTGCCAGTGCAAGGCAGGCGTTCGTGTTCTCCGAAATTCCTCCGTTTTTCTCAAGCTTCCGGTAACAGATTCTCCGGGAAAGCTCTTCGCTCCGGCTGCGGTACTCCTGTACGATTTCCCCTACATACGCATGCTCTGCATCCGACCCGTCCGCAAGGCACAGCTGCCAGTTTCCGTAGGTCTGATTCAGCACCGAATCCATCATGTCCTTCAGATATTCCTTCGGGGTGTTGTAGAGAGGAACCAGGATACTGAACAGAATCTGTCTGGAAAAGCCGGCCGCCTCCTGCGTCTGACGGCTTCGCTCCTCTGCGCTCGGAAAGCTTGCGGTTCCGTAGCCCTTCTCCGCCTGCTTCTCACGAATCTTATAACGGATCTTTTTCACAACTCCCTTCGCATCGCCCTGATTGCGAATCCGATCTGCCTGACGCTGCACAAAATGATAGGCGTCTCTTGCAGGCTTTGAAGCCTTCCAGATCTTGTTGTTCTTGATGCGGTCCAGCTTGAACTGCAGATCATCCACCTGATCCTCCAGCTGGGCAACGCGGTCCGCAAGAAAAGCCGCTTTGGCCTTTTCCTTTTCGTACTGCTCCTGATAATTGGTCTTCCCGTTCGTATTCTCTTCCATGTGTACTTGTTTTCCCTTAAGCTTCCTGTTCCGGAATTGTCAAATAGACATCGGACCAGAAGACAATTCTCTGTCTGGACGTATTGTCCTTTGCAAGCATGCCGATCTGATACCTGCCGGGCTTCAGCGCGTCCTTGCGGAAGGCGGTCATAAAGCCGGTCAGCGCATCATTTTTCTGATCCGTCAGATGCTCCGCGATGTCCGGACGGTAAACCCGTTCCGTTACAATCTGCCAGACAGAAGAGGGATCCTCCTCTTTTCGGAACAGAAGTGTCCGGTCATACACGGCATTGTCTGCATCGATGACAAAGGCGTAGCCCTTGATGTAGTAGCCGTCCTCTTCTCTGCTCTTTGCATCCTTGCGTCCCATGGGACCGCAGAGCCATACGGAAAGAGAGCCCGCATATTCCACGCCGAGCCGGAGAACCGGATCCTCCCATGCTTCCTTCAGTCTTCCCTTCCGAAGCTCCACATCCATGTAATGAGGATTCTGGAGAAGCGCATCCTCCGTCGCGATCTTGAACTCGGTCACGGCCGGATCCTGCTCCAGATACGGATGATAGTACGGATCTCTCCGGAACAGATCCGGATGACGGTTCAGAAGTCTTTCCTGCTCGCCGGAGAGACGAAGTGCCTTGACCTTGTCTTCCCGGTCATCTCCGCGCGAAAGAGACTCATGATGATACAGATACATATTGTTGCGGACAACGTTGTAATAGCCCTTTTCAAACACCTTCAGGCACAGATCTATGTCGTTAAAGGCTACGGCAAAATTCTCCGCATCAAAGCCGCCCACTTCCCAGAACAGTTCGTTCCGGATCATCAGGCACGCGCCGGTCACGGCAATGACATTGCGGACCCCCTTGTTGAAGCCAAAATAATGCTCCTCCCGGTTGCTGCAATACTGCAGCTTGTGGATCGGTCCGACCTTTACGTTCACAACTCCGGCATGCTGAATGATCTCCGAATTCGGGTACAGAAGCTTCATGCCAACACAGCCTACATACGGGAGCTTCGCCTTCTCCGACAGATAGGACAGCCAGTTCGGCCGCGCAATTTCAATATCATCGTTCAGAAAGAGAAGAAGCTCTCCGTTTGCCTCCGATGCACCCAGATTGCACATCGCAGAGAAATTAAACTCCATCGGCTGATAAAGAAGTCTTGCGCTCCCGGTTTCGTTGTGTTCCTCGAGAAGCTTTTCTACCCTCGCCTTGTTCTCCGGCGAGCTTCCGTTATCTACCACAATGATCTCATAGGGAGAATTGTCCGCATATTTCTCAATGGAGTGAATGCATCTTCCCAGAATTTCCGGATTGTCCTTGCTGGGAATAATGATGCTGATCAGTCTCTTTTCTGCGGATTCGCTGGAATAACGTCCTGTCAGAGAGTCCTTGATCAGATTGCTGTCCCAGGGTTTTCCCTTCCGGTAGGAATGGAACAGAATCTCCGGAATGTGCCCGATCGGAAAACGATTGTTCTTTCTTCTTGTAAAACCGCCGTCTGCCTGTGCGATCTTCAGGCAGAGCTTGTCATAAATCCAGGAGCGCATGCTGTCGTCCAGATCGTTCTGTCTGGCATTGGCTTCTTCCCTGGAATCCTCTTTTGCCTTGGCCTTTGACTCATAATCCGTAGCCTTGCGGTCGCCGGGATTGATCAGAAACAGCTCGGAGGAGCGGATGGCAAACACCTTTCCGAAATAAAAGGTAGACAGGAAGGTGTCCGGTGCCCAGTCCGATTTCAGCCATGCATCCTTCAGCTGAGAGTTCTCCGACAGACGATCTTCATCGCCGTACACCAGATTGATGTCCGGATTTGCCGCAAAATAATCACAGATCATTTTCTCCGCATAATCCGTCAGCGTTCCCTCATCATCACAGCAGATGATGATATCCGGGAATTTTGCACCGGATAAAAGATAGTTGCGAAGATGCGAATAGCGGATCACCTCTCTCGTCAGCTTCTCGCCCTCGGAGTGATCCGTCTCATTCATTCGCCTGTCCAGCTCCATCTTGTGAAGGCGGTACCAGTTGGTGTAGCTGTCCACCTTATCCAGAAGCTCTTTTTCATATCGCTCATCCTGTATCTGAACAAGGTGATGTTTGATCTGTTCTCTCAGCATCTGTTCCTGCTCCTTATCTGCGATCTTCCATGGCCTGCGCCATTGTGGAGGGAAGTCCTGCCATCTGAAGTGTCAGCTCCAGATCAAAATCCTCGCCCTCCGGAATTCCTGTTTTTCTCCGAAGTTTTTTAAGATCCCATTCCATCGAAGGGTCCATTGTTGTATAGACAATGCTGCCGTTGGTATAGTGCCGGCCGTTGACGCGCACCAGGCGTCTGACGGCTTTCTGCTCTGCCTCATTGATCCTTGCATTGCGGATCAGTACCACGCAGGGACAGATTGCCGGATCCACCCGGAGTCTTTGCGCCTCCTCCGGGACAGTGACCGTAAAGGTAACCAGACCTTCCTCCTGATACTGCTCGCCGATCCAGTACGATTCCTCCTCGGAGAAGCCTCTTCCGGTATCATAATATACCTGAATGGAATTCAGCTCCTGTTTTTCCTCATGCTCCTGCTTCAGAAGCTCCTTTGCAGCATTCTTTTCTTCTTCCGTCTGAAGCTGCGCCGGCTTGATGACCTGCGTTCCCATCTGTGCGCGGAACTCTCCGAGGGAAACCACGCCGCCGGTTACATGCTTCTGGAAATCCTGTTCCTCTCTTGCAAGACGCTGTGCATCCTTCTCCGGAATTCCAACCGCCTTCAGCAGACGGTCGTTTCCGATCAGCTCTTCGCAGCGCTCACTGCGTTTGCCATCCTCCAGATAATAAACAAGAAGCGAACGGAACAAAAGCTCCTCCACGGGAATGCTTCTGGGTACGGCCCATTCGCAGTCGATGGCCGTCCACAGGTCTCCCTGAATCAGGAGATTTGAGAATGTCATATCATAGTCGGAAATCTGCTGCAGGCTCCCCTGCCCGACCCGGATTCTGTATTCATTCAGAAGCGAAAGAAAACGTTCGCCGTCCCCTGCCTGAAGGCTTTCATCCAGAAGGCTCTCCAGCGATCGTCCTCCGATGTAAGGGAATTCCACCCCGCCGTCCTTTGTCAGGGTGCAGGGAGCAATATTCAGGGTGCGCGGCTTTGCTGCAGCAGCCGTTTCCTCTGCCTCCCCGCTCTTCTCCGAGGGCTTTCCTCCCATTTCCGGAAGCTTCGGATGATTCTCGCCCGTGCTGCTCACCGCATACCTTGCGGAAAGCGCCATGGCACTTTCTGCCATCCGGAGGACATGCTCGCCTGCTGCCTTTGTCTGCGGATACTTGCGAACCTTTCCGCTTACAAGATCCATCTCCGTCCGAATCCGGTACTCCGGCGCGCGGTCATTGGAGAATTTACAGTAATCCACCGGAAGTGCAGGTCCCACGACCACCTCGAACGAATTGGCAAACAACGGATAAAGGCCATCCTGCGTAATTCCCTGATAGGCCTTCTTCTCATCAAAAAGAAGCAGTCTGTCGCGATCGAAGTTGCGAATGTTCTCGTTCAGCTCGCCCGCCTCGGGAAGTCTCCGATCGGAGAACAGCACCGAGGTGAATTTGTAATCCGGATAGGGATAATAGAATGCGTACTCACTGCCTCCGTTCTCCAGAAGGAGCCTCTCCAGCGCCGGTCTGGTAAAGGTTTTCGCCGGCTCCTCCTTTGCGGAATAGGATTCGATTCCGCCAAAATAGCGTCCGGAATGATCTTCGGCACAGCCCGCCCAGTATTTCAGGCCGATCCGGTTTTCGATGGCAATGACGACCCGGCCTCCCGGCTTTACATGTGAAAGAATGGTACGGAGCTCCTGTCCGAACGGATCGGAGGAGTGCAGATAGCTTCCCGCATATTCCAGAACACCGATCAGAAAGACATAGTCATAGTCCCTGTCCAGCTCCGGTTCAATGTCTTCAAAGTTTCCGACATGAATGGTCAGATTGCTGCAGTTCCGATGGCGGTACGCGTTGATCAACGACCTCTTTCTGGAAAGATCCACGCAGTCGACACTTCCGCAGCGCTCTGTCAGAACGCCGGTAATGGCTCCCGGCCCCGCTCCGATCTCCAGAACCTTCTCGCTTCCGTCAAACGGAATCCATCCCACAATGTTGCCGCGAATGGAGGAAAGATGGTACAGCGTCGGCCAGTCCTTCGAATCCCGGATGATGGCGTCGAATTCTTCCTCCGGATAATTCTTCGCAATTTCCAGAATCCGATCCTCCACCTCACCATCGCAGTACAGATCCTCACCGGAATATCTGGACAGATCCAGGATCACGCTGCCGATTTGTTCTTTTTTTGTCTCATCTGCCATAATTTCCACCCCATGCCGTCCGGCAGCCTTCTTCGTCAGCTTCTATTTCTGACGGATGCTCCCGTCTGTCACCTGAATGCTGGAATTCATATCATAATAGCCAACTGTATTCTTGTCCGAGACCACCGTCATGTTCATCACATCATACAGCCGGTGGTATACCGTAAAGTTTTCTTCCTCGTATCCGGTCACGCCGAGAGAAAGGAGATATTCTCCGCCCTGCAGATCGACCTTCTGGCGGAAGGAGACGGTTTTCACCTCGCCCTTCCCGACCGGCTCCAGAAAAGCCTTCTCGAACATGGTATTCGTACCGGTGATTTCCACTCCGTATTTGTTCTTAATCGTGAAAGCAAAAATCGGAGCCTTGACATCCTCCAGGAACTCGACGCTCATCCGGAACGTACACTCGCTTCCCTTCGCAATGGTGGAATTCACCTTCCCGGAAGAATCCAGAATGTCATAGGAAATGATCTTCGCCTTCCCCGAGCCGTACTCCAGCTTGTCCGGATTTTCCGCCACGCCGTTCCCGGAATTTCCTGCTCCGTCCTCCGGTTCTCCATCCGCCTGCTGATTTCCGCCGTCCGGATCGTACTGACCGACCAGCACCTGCTTGTAGATGTCAATCATCTCCTTCGGACTGCCTTCTCCGAGCTTCACGCCCTGATTCAGAAGGATCACGCGGTCGCAGTATTTGCTGATGCTGGACATGTCATGAGAGACAAAAAGGACCGTCTTCCCGGCCTTCTTGAATTCATCAAATTTATGAAAGCACTTTGCCTGAAAGAATACGTCTCCGACGGCAAGCGCTTCATCCACAATCAGAATTTCCGGATCAATGTTGATGGCAACCGCAAACGCAAGACGCATGAACATTCCGCTGGAATACATCTTGACCGGCTGATATACATACTCGCCGATATCCGCAAAGGCCAGAATGTCATCGAGCTTTGCCTTGATCTCATCCTCTGTAAAGCCGATCATCGTGCCGTTCAGATAGATGTTCTCAATGCCGTTGTACTCCATGTTGAAGCCGGCTCCCAGCTCCAGGAGCGCTGAGATTCTTCCATTGACCGCAACCTCTCCGGAGGTCGGGGTAAGAACACCGGTGATGATCTTTAAAATCGTGGACTTTCCGGAGCCGTTGGTGCCGATGATGCCCACCGTCTCCCCCTTGCGAATCGTCATGCTGACATCATTCAGCGCAAGGTGCTCGGTGTAATGTGCTCTTTTTCCAAAACCCAGAGCATCTGCCACCCGGTCGCGATTATGATTATATAGTTTGTACTGCTTGGTCAGGTGCGAGACCTGAATTGCTGTATCCTGCATAGTTTCCTCATTCAGGCTGCATTCTGTACGCAGCAGCCCGGCCTTTTCTACATGACATCTGCAAACATCGGCTTCAGCTTCTTGAAAATCAGTGCCGACACAACGAACAAAAGAGCAGTGACAATCCAGAAATAGGTTGAGGAATAGAAATGCTCCCAGAACCACTGCTGCTCATACACAGCACTTCGGTAGCCTTCCACGATATAGGTCATCGGATTCAGCTTGATGAAGGGCTTGTACTTCTCGCGAAGTGTATTGATGTTCCACAGAATCGGTGTCGCCCACATCCCGACCTGCATAATAATGGAGATGAGATTCTGCAGATCGCGGAAGAACAGCACGATGGCACAGGTGGCATAGGACAGTCCGAGAATAAAGACATATTCGCAGAACGTGTAATAAAACAGCTGCAGGGTATACACGGTCGGCGTATATCCGTAAAAGGCAGCGATCAGGACAAGGACCACGGAGAACCCGATGTGCACGAACATGGCCGCCGTCACCTTGATGATCGGCAGAATGCTGACCTTGAAGACCACCTTTTTGACCAGATAGTTGTACTCCATCAAGGAGGTCATTCCGCCCATCACTGCGTCCGAAAAGAAAAACCACGGAACCAGTCCTGCTGTCAGGAACAGGACATACGGAACCTCACCGCCCGTATAGGTCACCTGAGGTCCGGAGCCGAAAATGCGGTCAAAGACCACCCAGTACATGGCCACCGTCACAATCGGCGGAACCATCGCCCAGATGGTTCCCAGATAGGAGCCGGCATAGCGCTTTTTGAAATCATTTCTGGAAAGTCTCCAGATGAGCCTCCGGTTCTGATACAGCTCTACGGGGAGTGCCAGGACCCTGTCCTGAAACAAGGTAAACAGAAAAACACCGGCGCCCAGCAAAAGGCAGCCGGAGATTTTCTTTAATCTCGCCGTATCCGGATCTTCCAGTACATTATTATGAAGCAGCAGTGCCGCTGCCAGAATGATTGCCACCGCCCAGACGATGCCAAGAACGACCTGCTTCTTTCTGCGGTTCTGATCCATGAATTCTATTTACTCTCCTGTGCTTCCGTTCATTCTGTCTTCATATGCCTTCCGGTAAGCATCCAGCCCGCCCCACTTCTGATCCTTCTCAGAGAGCGTCAGTGCGGTTCCATCCTTCAGTGCATAGCCTTCTGCAGAAGCCGTTCCTGCATAGTCTCCCGTAAGCTCCGGCCATTCCACGCCGATTGCAGGATCATTCCAGGCAATGCCTGCTTCATCGTTCGGATGCCAGAAATCGTCTACCTTGTAGCAGAATTCCGCTTCATCGGAGAGCACGAGAAAACCATGTGCAAAATTCTTCGGAATAAAGAACTGCTTCTTATTCTCTGCAGTAAGCAGCACGCCGAACCATTTTCCGAAGGTCTCAGAGCCCGGACGCAGATCCACCGCAACATCAAATACCGCTCCGTTTACCACACGTACCAGCTTCGACTGCGCATACTGAATCTGGAAATGAAGGCCGCGGAGCACACCCTTCTTTGAAGAGGACTGATTGTCCTGAACGAAAGTCACATCAATTCCGGCTTCCGCAAAATCCCTCTGCTGATAGGTCTCCATGAAATATCCGCGGTCATCCCCGTGGACGGCAGGCGTGATCACCTTCAGTCCCTGAATCCCGCCGCAATTATCTTCTACCTGAATCTGTCCCATTTCTTCCTTTCATGCCGCTACATATCTGCAGCTTCTCTCATCCGAGTCCGTTTGCAATTTCCACCAGATACTGCCCGTAATTGGTCTTCATCAGGGGCTCTGCCAGCTTCAGCAGCTGCTCGCGATCAATGAAGCCCTTCTTATAGGCAATCTCCTCGATACAGGAAACATACAGTCCCTGTCTCTTCTGGAAGGTTGCCACAAAGTTTGCAGCATCCAGAAGCGAGTCATGGCTTCCCGTGTCAAGCCAGGCAAATCCGCGTCCAAGCTGCTCTACATACAGCTTTCCTCTGCGGAGATATTCGTTGTTGATGCTCGTAATCTCGATCTCTCCTCTTGCGGAGGGCTTGACATTCTTCGCGATTTCCACAACGTCGTTGTCATAGAAATACAGACCCGGAACCGCATAATTTGACTTCGGATGCTCCGGCTTTTCTTCGATCGAAACCGCTTTCCCGTCCTGATCAAATTCCACTACGCCGTAAGCCGTCGGATCCTTGACATAGTACCCGAAAATCGTTGCACCTTCCCTGCGCTCCGCCGCATTGCGAAGGACTCTGGAAAAGCTCTGTCCGTAGAAAATATTGTCTCCGAGAACCAGTGCGCAGGCATCCGTTCCGATAAAATCCGCACCGATGATAAATGCCTCTGCCAGCCCGTTCGGGTGCTCCTGCACGGCATACGAAAAGCTCATGCCAAGCTGTGATCCGTCTCCGAGAAGATCCTCGAATACCGGAAGATCTCTCGGCGTGGAAATGATCAGAACCTCCCGGATTCCTGCCAGCATCAGCGTGGAAAGCGGGTAATAGATCATCGGCTTGTCATAGACCGGCATAATCTGCTTCGAAATTGCCTTGGTCAGAGGGTACAGTCTTGTGCCGGAGCCTCCGGCAAGAATAATTCCCTTCATTTCAGCACCTTCTTATCTCCGTACATGGTCTCATAGTACTGCTGGTAATTGCCGCTGGTGATGTGCTCCATCCAGTCCATATGGTCAAAATACCAGGTGATGGTCTTGCGGATGCCTTCCTTGAACATCGTCTCCGGCTGCCAGCCAAGATCCTTATGAATCTTGTCGGGAGCGATCGCATAGCGGCGATCATGACCTTTGCGGTCTTCCACGTATTCAATCAGATCCTCACTGACATTCTGCTTTCTCGGATCGGAATCGTCCAGCTCCTCGCGAAGCACCTCGAGGATCGTCTTCACAATCTCAATGTTCTGCTTCTCATTGTGTCCGCCGATATTGTAGGTTTCGAAAAGCTTTCCCTTCTCCTGCACCAGATCAATGGCCTTGCAGTGATCCTCAACATACAGCCAGTCACGGACGTTCTTACCGTCTCCGTAAACCGGAAGACGCTTTCCGGAAAGTGCATTGTTGATCATGAGGGGAATCAGCTTCTCCGGGAACTGGTAAGGGCCATAGTTGTTCGAGCAGTTCGTGATGTTCGCCGGGAAATGATAGGTATCCATATAGGCCTTCACCAGAAGATCCGAGGAAGCCTTGGATGCACTGTACGGGCTGTGCGGTGCATAAGGAGTCGTCTCATAGAAGTACGCATCCGGATCCTCCGGAAGAGAGCCATACACCTCATCCGTGGAAACGTGCAGGAACTTCTTGCCTTCCTTATAGTTGCCAAGGGGATCCTCTCCCTCCGGAAGCTCCCATGCTTCCTTTGCGCAGTTCAGCATGTTTGCTGTTCCCATAACGTTGGTCTGAACAAACAGCTCCGGCTCACGGATCGAACGGTCCACGTGAGACTCCGCTGCAAAATGAATGACGCGATCAATGTCATTCTCACGGAAAATCGTGCGGATCGCCTCCTTGTCGCAGATATCTGCCTTTACAAACGTATAGTTGGGCAGGTTTTCAATGTCCTTCAGGTTCTCCAGATTTCCCGCATAGGTCAGCTTGTCCACGTTGATGATACGGATCGCATCCCCGTATTTTTTCAGCATGTAATGGACAAAATTGGAACCGATAAAGCCGGCGCCGCCGGTTACAAGAAATGTTTTCATGACTATATGTTCTCCCTCTGATCAATCAAAATTACAGAATCATACAAAATAGAGTATACCATAAATGAGCGGACTGCGTTTCTAATATGCGCGATAGCTGATATTAAGGTCCACATCTCCGCTGATCCCCGCAATTTTGCCCGTCGAGCTGTACTGCCAGATGTCGTAGCGCGTGCGGGAATACGTTGGCTGCGCGGCGTACTGTGCAAGCCAGATATGATAACTGGTCAGCGCACCGGTATTGATTTTCTCGGAGAACCAGTTGGTGTTGGCATACACGCCGGCAGAAAAGCCCGCATTCTGAACCGTCCGGCAGAATGCCGCAATATTGGCCGTTCGCTGGCTGACGCTGACCGCATCTCCGCGGCCGCCGGAGCTTTCCACATCCAGGAAGATCGGGAGTGAAATTCCATAGTTCTTTGCCATCTGAACCGCCATGGATGCTTCCTCTACCGCTTCCGCCTCATTGACTGCCTGCGAGAAGAAATACAGACCGACCTTCAGGCCTGCGTTTTTCGCACCGGTGATGTTGGTTCCTGCCGTGGAATCCTGCACCAGCATTCCGGCAGAGGAGCCGCGGTAGCCGCAGCGGACAATGGCAAAGGAGATGCCGGAAGCCGCCACTTCATTCCAGTTGATCCGCCCGTTCCAGACGGAGACATCAATTCCTGTCCTGGTGTCTCCGGTGGAAAGGATTCCTTCGCTGCTGAAGGTGTAGGAAACTCCCTGAATGATCTGCGAGCCGGTCACATAATTCCCGTCTTTGTCGTAGTAGTAGGTAAGCCCGTTGATATGCTGCCAGCCGGTGTAGCGGTATTTCTTTTCCGCCGCTGTTTTCCGGTAGAAAACATCATATTTGCTGTAATCCGCAGCGGTTGCAGCGCGGTAGGTATCCTGCTCCTTAACATACAGCGGATTTCCCGCGGAATCCTTAAGAGCAGCGCTGTCATCCGCCTTCTTCGACACCGTCACCTTGACGTTTTTCGTCACCTCGGAATACTCTCTGAGACCGACGCGGATCTCACAGCTTCCTGCTCCCTTTGCCTGCACCGTTCCCCCGTCCGAAACTACAGCAACCGCTTCATCCGTGGAGGAATAGGTCACCGATGCATTCTCTGCACCGGAGACGGTGGCATGGATGCTCTGCGTCTTTCCTTCCGTCAGATGAATTTCGGAAGGATCCACAGTAAGAGACGGAGAAGTTTTCTCCTGCGTACTCCCCGCAGAGCTTTCCTGTCCGCTGCTTTCGGAACTGCTTCCGGAGTTATCCGTGCTGCTGCCGGAGCTCTCCGAACCGTCATCTCCGGAACTTCCGGAACCCGCACTGCCGGATCCGTCCTGGCCGCTTCCGCTTCCGGAATTCTCCTCCTGCCCGGACTGTGTTCCGCCGGAACCGGAATCCGTGTTTCCTTCCTGCGAGGACGCAGCGCTGCTATCTCCTTCTGCGGGATCTGTCACAGAGGACAATCTGCGGAACTGCAGCTTCCCCAAAGCTCCTGTATCCGCCCGGGCGCTCAGATACGGATCCGGAACCTCGCTCTTCTTTACCTCTATGTAAGAAGCCTCTTCGCCTCCTTCGCCAATCTCTGTCTTCGTGGATTCCACCCATTCCACGGTATCCCTGATGACGCTCTCCACCGGCGTGTCCTTCTTCGCCGTGTCCTCCTTTGCGACATTGACCTCTGATGCACTCTTGATCTCGTCCGCGACGTCCACGACCTCATAGGCGATATGATCCGATACCTCAATGGTCTGTGCCGTCTCCGGCATCCGGTATCTGGAATAGCTCCGGTAATCCGGATCCTCCCGGTAGTCATCTCCCTGCGCCTTTATCTGCTCCAGATCCAGCAGCAGGCAAAGCGTCACTTCGTATTTCCCGTTGGAAAGGCCGGACAGATAGAAAATGCCGTCTTCATCGTCATCGGTTTTCTCCATCGTCTTCCCGCCCGGACCCTTTACCCGGATTCGGAAGGGCACCCCACCGATCAGCGACTGCTCCTTTTTCCGCCGGACCTTCACCTTCAGATCACTCTGAATGGTAGAAAGCGAAAATTCTACTTCAACCGAGCCCTCCTCTTCCGAAAGCTTTGCATCCTCCTCTGCCTTCTTTCTGGCCCGTTCCTCTTCTTCCGCCTTTCTCCGGTCTTCCTCCACCCGAATGGCGGCAAGCTTCTGAATCGAAACTGTGTTCAGCGCCTGTTCCCCGGGAAGCCGGTCTCCGACACTGGCAAGAAGCGTGCGCTCCTCCTGCAGCCTTCTGCTCCCCGCATAGGAGATTCCTCCGCCAATTACCGCAAGAACAATTGCTGCCGCAAGCCCCCAGACAACAGCATCCAGAATGGAATGCCTGGCTGGAGTTCCTGGCTGAGGTTCTTCTGCAGCTCCGGCAGCCGGTACAGCCTCCGGTTCCTCTGTTTCCTCCTCCAACTCTTCACCGTCTTCTTCAATTTCACCGGCTTCTTCGATTTCTCCGGCTTCTTCGGTTTCTCCGTCTTCTTCGATTTCTCCGGTTTCCCCGTCATCCTCGTCATCCACGGCATACCATCCGGCCGGCTCCTCATCGAGCTCGTCATTCCATTCCCCCGGACGCAGCCTTGGAAGCTCTGCCGTCTCATCCAGCCACTCTGTATACTGTTCCCCGTTATCTGCTCTTCCGGTCATGCCTGTGTCTCGTGCCTCATTTCATTTCGGATAATTGGTAAAAGTATACCGTATGCACGTGGATTTTTACAGCAAGGTGGGTTAAAATAGCACCGTTTCCTGACACTCTGAAACAAGAAGGGATGACATTTTTATGCCGAATCAGAACCGAAACGGACTGCAGGATCTGGACATTCTGGATCTGGATGACCTGCTCAGTGAAGAGGATACAAGCGCTGCGGAGAAGCCGCAGGAAGAGAAGAAAAAAACTGCGGAGAAGCCGCAGGCGGAGACGAAAAAGGCTGCAGACAAGCCGCAGGCGGAGAAGAAAAAGGCTGTGGACAAGCCGCAGCAGGAAAAAGCAGCAGAAGCCCCTGACGAAGAGGACGGGGACGGCATCTGCTTCGTCGAGCTGGAGCCTGTTTCCGGAAGCAGAAAGTCTCCAGCAGAAGCCGGCACCCCGGATCCCGCCCGTAATCGCAAAGAGCAGGATCGTCCCCGGACGCCGCAGCGAGTGCAGCGCGGGGAAAAGCCGCAGCCCATGCAGCACGAAGAGGAGCCGGAAAGAGCAAGGCGCCTTCCGCTTCATCTGATTCTTCCGATTCTGATTGCCGCAGTTCTTGTCATTGCCATCGTTCGCTTTTTCGTATGGAGCAAGGGAAGCGATCTGAACATCGACAAAACCGGCAGCGAGGACCGTTTCAATATTGAAGTCAACGACAACATGGTCTATCTGCCGGACTCCAAGCTGGAAGGACATGAAGATGACGGAGTTACCACGATTCTCTGCCTCGGCAACGAGCCCTTTTCCGAGGACACCTCGGACTCCGGACTTGCCGCGCAGATTGCAAAGCTTGGTGACTGCAATGTCATTAACGCCGCCTTCCCGGATTCGCAGGTTACCTGCGAGAATGCGGTCTACAGCACCGAGAATCTGGACAGCATGGATGATATTTTCAATCTGTTCTATGTCTCTTACGCAATCTCCATCGGTGACTTTTCTTCGCTGAAGACGGTCGCCTCCGTACACACAGAGGATCCGGCCTACATGAATTCCGTGGAGGCACTTGAGAGCACGGATTTCGACAAGGTGGATATCATTGCGGTCATGTATGACGGAATTGATTACATCAACGGCATGGCCATGCAGAACCCGGATGTTCCGGATGAGCTGACCACCTACGTGGGCTCCCTGATCAACTCCTTCAAGCTTCTTCAGGAGAAGTATCCCTACATCCGGATTGTCTTCCTTTCTCCCTACTATGCGGAGTATGACGGCTCCAGCAGCCGCACCACCGATCTCGGAAACGGAACCATCGTAAACTACTTCCAGTGGGCCTATGACACCTGCGGCAGCTGCAGCGTTTCCTTCCTGGACAATTACTACGGCTCCGTCAATGAGACCAACTATAAGGAATATCTCTCCGACGGCATTCATCTGAACGCAGAAGGCCGGACCAAGGTTGCCGATCACTTTGTCTATAAGGTTCTGCAGGACAATTACGATGAATACAACGCACAGACCCTTTCTGTTGCAAAATAACAGAAAGGGTCCGATATCCGGATTCGTCCGGAGGCATCACATTACGGCATCAGCTGCATAATGTCCTGTGTCAGGCTGCTTTTTCTCTCATCCAGAAGAAGCAGCCTGTTGTATTTGAAATAAGCCTCGTTTCCGCAGTCGCTGACGAATAACGTGCAGCGCTTGTCTGCAGAAAGCTCCGAGAGGAAGATCACCATCTCCTGTCCTTCTCCGAAGCATTTCGCCATGAAATCAAACGCGTGTGTCAGATGCTCTCCCGTGCGTTCCATCGCGTGCTTTCTCTTTTCTTCCCTTCCGTCAAACCAGGTTCTGGCAATCGCAAAATCTTCCTTCCCCTCCCCGGTTCCGCGCTGTGCAAGCACCTTGTCCAGCTCATGCAGCGCCGAAAGACAGAGACGGAAGGCATGCGCATCGCTTCGCCCGAGCATTCCGGCCGACTCCTGCTGCCGGAGCGTCTCTTCCCCGGAGCTCTCCAGAGCCTTCAGCACCTCCAGTGCCTTTTCGCCGCTCTTGATTCTTGCCGTCAGCTTCTGTAATTCCCGCAGGACTCTCTCCTGCACGGCCTTCTGCTCCGTATAGTCTGCGAATTCATCGCGCAGCGCATCGATCAGAAGTCCCATCAGCGAAAGCTTTTCATCAAAAGGTGCTGTTCCTACGGCCAGTGCCGCCTCCCGGATCGTTCCCTCCAGAAGTTCCGGAATGCAGTACACCTTCTGGTACTTGCAGTACAGCTCATAATAATCTGCAAAATCCCGCGCGATTTCCGGATCCTGCAGATATTCTCCGATCAGATTTTCCGTCACCGGAAGGTCCATGGATTCATAAACCTTCATGACGCGCGAAAGATCCTCCCAGCCTCTTGCCGTAACAAAATAGCGATTTTCCACATCCGTACGGATCGAATAAAAGTGATCCTTCCGGATCTCCAGATAGGCCATAATCGCGCCATGTACACCGGCTTCGTACGCATATTTCTTCCAGGCAGGAAGGTCCTCCTGAATCTCGATCTTCCGGATCCGGTCCAGCGTCACAATGTCAAACTCCCGCACGGATTTGTTGTACTGCGGCGGATTTCCGGCCGTTACAATCACAAAGCCCTCCGGCAGATGATGTGTGCCAAAGGTTTTGTACTGCAGAAACTGCAGCATGGTCGGTGCCAGTGTCTCCGAGACGCAGTTGATTTCATCCAGAAACAGAATTCCCTCCTGTACGCCGCTTTTCTCAATCTGGTCATACACCGAGGCAATGATTTCACTCATGGAATACTCGGTGACCGTGGCCTGCTTTCCTCCGTACTCCTTTTTGGAAAGAAACGGAAGACCGATCGCACTCTGCCTTGTATGGTGTGTAATGGTGTAGGAAATCAGGTTGACCCCGCACTCTCTTGCAGCCTGCTCCATGATGGCTGTCTTGCCGATTCCGGGCGGCCCGATCAAAAGGAGCGGGCGCTGCTTCTCCACGGGAATCAGATATTCTCCCATCTCATTTTTCTTTGTATAGGCCCGAACGGTGCGGACCACCTCCTGCTCTGCTTCCTGTATGTTCATGCTTTTCGCTTTGTTTCCTTTCACACGATCTTTGTCATCTTTTCCAGCCAGGCAGCCGCAAAGGGGTCTGCCGAGGAAACATTTCCGCCCCGCTTCCGGATTCTCTCCACTGCCATTTCCAGAAGCTCCTCCCGGACGCCCTGCCCCTCCCACTCGGGACCAGCAAACAGGCGGACAATACGATAATTTCCCCTTGTCAGCTCCGGAAACTCAATTTCAGCAGAGACAGAGCCATCCGCTCTCTTGCTGCAGATCCGGTGACTGGTTTCGATGTAATGCATCCTGTTCCTTCTTCTTGCCTTGTTCTGCAGATACATCGGCCGGAGAAGAACCTGCCAGTATTCCCGTCTCCTTTCGCCAAGAAGAGGTACCTCCGCATTCTCCTCGACATGGTCCGGCACAAATCCCAGCTTCTCCTGAACCCTGCGTGACTGCTCGTTTCCCTCATAATAGCCGCAGGTGACGCGTTCCAGCTTCAGATCCTCAAAGGCATGCTTCAGCAGCCTTCCGGCAGCCTCCGGCATATAGCCCTTTCCCCAGAAGGCGCGGCCGATCCAGTAGCCGAGCTCCGCGCTGCTTTCCGAATCCAGATAGCTCTCCAGCTGCAGATCCTTAAGACCGGCGCTGCCAATCAGTGCGCCGTCCTCTTTTCGAAAAATCGCATACGTCTCAGGCTCTGACAGAACTGTGCGTATGATTTCTCCGGAGTTCTCCTCACTTTCATGCACCGGCCACCCCGCGCGCGGTCCAACCTCCGGATCCTTTGCAAGCTCATACAATGCGCCTGCATCACAATCCTTCCACGGCCGCAGCAGCAGTCGTTCTGTCTCCAGTATTGTTTCCTGTCCCATTTTTTCCGGCTCCTCTCTCAGACATCTGATCAGAACGTATTTCAGATAAACAGCTTCATTGCCCAGGAGGGAACGCTGGATGTATCCGGATCCTCCTCTTTGACAAAGACAAAGGCAGTGTCATAATCCGGCTGCTTCTTCGGATAAATTCCCTTTCCGTCGGTAAAATACATCAGTCCTCTGGGCTGTTCAATTTTCTTGTTTCTGCGAAGCTCCTCCACATATGCAAAGGCCGGCCGGAAATCTGTTCCGAAGCCGCCCTTCAGGCAGAAATGCTTCGCGTATTCCTCCATCTGGGAAAGCTCCGTAATCTCAATGTCATTCTGGACCCTGTCATCACATTCAATGATGTGGATTTTCGTTTTTGCAAAAAAATGGTCCCCCTTCAGCAGCATGGAGGCCGTTTCATTCAGAAACTCCTGTACCAGAAAGTCCTGACAGGAGGCCGAGGTGTCCAGCACGATGATCAGCTGCTCCACCTTCGTGGCCTCCCGGTATTCATTCTCCTCAATGAGAGGCATGTTGCCATACATCTGCATCCCGTAATTGTAGAAGCCATAATCAAAGGAATCCGGATCAATAAAGGACTCCTCTCTGGTAATTGTAAACCGCTTCAGAAACTCATGGAAATCCGTCCTCTGAGAACCGTCATAGGTAAGAAAGCGAAGAAATTCTCCCGTCTTCGTCCCCGCCTCCCGTCCAAGCGTCAGCTCCAGACGGACCTTGTTCGCAAGCTTTTTCCACTCTTCTTCCTTCAGACGCTTTGTGGCAATGAGCGGCATGGCAGCAGCACCTTCCGCCTGCTCCTTCGGCGCAGGCGCATCCGGCGGATCCAGCCTTTCCCAGAAGCTGTGATCATCCATCACAAACTCCGCCTCCATCGCGGCTTCTTTTCTGTAATCGCGCTCTCCCTCGGACAGATACCGGTACAGCCTCTGCGCGCTGAGAATTCCTGCGCCTGTCCGAAGCTCCTCATACCAGGCACTTCTCTTCTCGCTGACCGGCCTCTGAATCACCGGTGCATCCATCGAATCGATCACGGATTCCGCCGCGATATCGCAGCAGAGATTCCACAGCTCCGGATCATCATACGCCTTTCCGGCAAACATATGGCGGAAAAGGCAGTGCAGCAGCATGTGCAGATAACACCGCTTCAGCCAGTATGGGTGCTCGATATATTTTGTCATAAGACATTTCGGATTGAAACGGATAAAGGCAGCATCGGTTCCGACCGTCGTTGTGGACAGATCCATGACAGGTGACAGACTGCCAAGTGCCGGTCCCAGAAAATGCATGGCCAGATAAAGCTCTGTCCGGGTTTCCGACAGGATCCGTTCCCCTATGCTGCGAAGTTCTTCACGATATTCCATGGATACCTCTGTTCTGCAGGCTACCAGTCCAGACTGAGCGTTTCACCCGCTCCGCTCCCGGATCCGGACTGCGCCCTGTATTCCATCAGCACGGAGCACACTTCCGATCTTCCAAGCTCCGATGCTTCCTCCAGTGCGGTCTTCAGTCCTTCTTCTCCGATGAGACTGCGCTCTGTCATCAGGCGGATCTCCTCCATGCAGCTGTGCTTCTCATCCTCGCGGATCAGAAAACGAAGCGTCTTTTCATCATTATCACGCAGAAAGCTTTCATACCCTTCTTCTGCCTGCTCTGTCAGTCCTTCGGGATACAGGAGCCGCCCGAAGGCAATGCGCGCCGCCACATCGAAATCATAATCCGTAAGGCGCCCCAGCAGCCGGTCGTACCCTGCAAGATCCAGAGCTCTCTTCCCCACACATTCCCGGTATGCCATGCCGGCTCCTTCAATCGAGAAATGAATGGCTCTTGCCATGGTGTCTTCTTTGGCTTCGTTGACGTACTCCGGGAACGTCAGTTTTATCCGTTCCTTTCCCTGTGCGTCGAGCAGACGGAAGGTCAGCGTGACATCCACGTCCTGCAGCATGGAACGAATCAGCGCATAATTCTCCGGCTGAACGCAGCGGACAGTAATCGTCCCAAGAAGCGGGCACTGGCGAATGACACCGTCATAATAGTCATCTGCCGAATTATACAGTTCCATCGTCTCAAGACGCGGGCAGTTGTAAAAGGCAAACAAATGCATCGTTACAAGGCTCTCCGGAAGGACCACGCTCCGGATGTCAGACCGTCCCGAAAAAGCATGTGCCGCAATGCTCCGCACGGGAAGTCCTTCCATTTTCTCCGGAATTTCCAGATCCGGAAGCCTCCCCTCATATCCGGTGATCTCCGCCGCATCGCTCCCCCGGTATGTTATTTTCTCCCATGTAAATCCCATCGCATCAATCCATATACTCTGCCGCAGCATCCCGGAATTCCTGCGCATAAGGGCAGTACCAGATGCTGTAGCCATCAACATCCGAAAGATAGGTCAGGCCCTCTTCTTCCAGATCCCCGTCGATTCGTTTCGCTGCTTCGATCACCAGAAACTCGCAGTCGTACTGATCTAGGGCCTTGCAGAGCTTCTCCGCATTCACGGGCTCCGTCTGCTCCATCGCCTCATAGACCTCATTGTAGTACGAGCCCATCTGCATCTCGCGGCCGTACGGCATCATAATCCGGGCATTATACTGACGGACAAACTGAACGAGTCCGACCGGCATCGCCGCCATGGTCTCCTCCCCATTGGTTTCATTCATCAGGTAATCGGAGATATCCAGAACCATCTGCGGCAGATGAAGCCGGTTTTCCGCCTTCAGAATATTCTCGTTGGAATAAATATACTGTCCGCTCAGGACAATCAGTGCACACATCACCGCAAGCCCCGCGCGAAGATTTGCCGCAAAAATCCGGACCCCGCTGTACGCAATCGTCAGCGTCATCGGAAGAATCCATAAAAGGCGGTAATAGGTCCGTGCACTGTCAATGTGGCTGTAAATCCGGCAGACCGGCGGCAGCAGAAAGAGCAGAAGAAAAAAAAGCGGAAGCCAGACAAGGAGCAGCCGCTGATTCCGGCTTTTTTCGCAACGCCAGAGGTAGATCAGGCAAACCAGATACAGCGCAAGAAGAAGCTTCCCGCCGTTATATGCGTTCAGAATTTCCAGAATTCCCTTCACGGAAGGCGCCCTCCTCTCAAAAACCAGACTGCTCCCGGATACATCATCCGAAGGAGCAGGACAAGGTACAGCATGCACGGAATGCAGGTCAGAAGAACCGCAAGGGGCAGCCATCTTCTTTTCCTGAGTATGGCAATCATCACACTCGCAAGAAGAAGCACCCCGGTAACAAGGACCGGTGCAAGAGAGGTGCAAAAGCCAGCTGCCAGATTCAGAAGAACCAGCATGAAAAAGCACCACGCCTTCTCATCTTCTGCATCGCGGACAATCCGGAAAAGAAGCAGGAACACAAGCGGAAGAATAAAATTTGCAAACAAAGATTTCCCCTGCCAGGTACGCATGAGAAGAAAGGTCTCCGGCGTATAGATGGATGTGTTTCCGAAAATCTGCAGCACCGTCACGATCACCATCATCGCAGGAAGCTGATAGCTTCTCCGCTCCGGCTTCTGTCCCCGGGTCAGCTCGACCGCCGCCTGATAGAAGGCGATATCCGTAAGCGGGATGAGGACAAGGGGCATCATGCTGTGCGTCACAATCGTTGAGTGCGTCCCGCAGAGCTTTGCCACACCGGCAATCCACATCGGCATCATTGCCATGGCATGACGTCCGTCCAGTACCGTGGTAAATCCGGTATAGGGGACGTAATAATACATGGTTCCTGTCTGCCAGGTCTGAAGCGTCTGCGCCACGTAGTACGCATCATCTCCGTCAAAGGAAGCATGCGTATACGACATGACCAGCTCAAATCCGAGAAGAGCTGCAAAGATCAGCCAGCAGAACGCCGCATCCGCATCCTGAATTTTACGTTCCCTGAGAATTTCCGGAAGTCGGATGCCTCCGGTTTTCCGGCAGCGCAGAATTCCCGCCGCGATCCAGATCAGATCCGCGCAGAGAAAGAGCCGCAGCAAAAGGGAAAAATCTCCGCTTGCTGTCCAGATCAGAACCGGAAGTCCGATCCATTCGAACAGCGCGAAGACAGAAAGATATCCCCCAAGAACAATCAGCGGAAACCGCCGTTTGCCTGCGGGAAGAAGACTGACCGGAAGAAGTCCGGACAGGACCGGCAGCACGCCGGCAGCAATCAGAAACATAACAAATTTAATCAGTGCATTCATAAAGAAGAGTTTACCCCACCGCCGGGAAAATGTCGATGTACACCGGTCATAGCATATGTTAATATTTAAGTTGCTATTTTATCGCCATAAAACTAATGCTTAAGGAGTATTTTCATGAAAAAGGTTCTGATCATCGGCGCGGGTCCTGCGGGTCTTACCGCTGCCTATGAGCTTCTGCAGCACCAGGGGAAATTCGAAGTTACGGTTTTTGAAGAATCTGAGAAATTCGGTGGAATTTCCAGAACAGTTGATTACAAGGGAAACCGCATGGACATGGGCGGGCACCGCTTTTTCTCCAAGGTTCCGGAGGTCAATGAATGGTGGGATCACATGCTTCCCAGACAGGGTGCCCCTGCCAGTGATGACAGGAAGCTTGACCGCAATGTGACTCTGATGGAGGGTGGTCCTGATCCTGAGACGACGGACCGCGTCATGCTCCGAAGAAACCGCGTCAGCCGCATTTTCTTCAACAGCAAGTTCTTCGACTATCCGATTTCCCTGAAGCCGGAGACCTTTGCCAACATGGGACTTGGCACCACCGTTGTAGTCGGTTTTTCCTATATCAAGGCAAGACTTTTCCCGCGCAAGGAGAATTCGCTGGAGGATTTCTACATCAACCGTTTCGGCAAGAAGCTGTACTCCATGTTCTTCGAGCACTATACCGAGAACCTCTGGGGACGTCATCCTTCCCAGATTGATCCTTCCTGGGGTGCCCAGCGGGTAAAGGGCGTATCCATCTCCGCAGTTCTGAAGGATGCACTCGGCAAGATGTTTCACAAGAAGAACCGCAAGGTAGAGACCTCCCTTATTGAGGAGTTCAGCTATCCGAAGCTCGGCCCGGGTGAACTCTGGGATGTCACGGCGGAAGAGATCCGCAAGGCAGGAGGCACCATCCTCACCGGAGCAAAGGTTGTCCGGATTGTCAAGAATTCCGACAATGTTCTCACCGGAGTCGTTTATGAGAAGGATGGAGAAGAAATTACCGTGAACGGCGATTACGTGATCTCGTCCATGCCGATCCGTGATCTTGTCGCAGGCATGAATGATGTCCCGGCTGATCCCGCAAGAATTGCCGCAGGTCTTCCTTACCGCGACTACATGACCGTCGGTGTTCTCATCGATCATCTGAATCTCGAGAACAAGACGAAGAACAAAACCATCGGCAATATTGTGCCGGACAACTGGGTTTACGTGCATGACCGCAGTGTCACCATGGGGCGTTTTCAGATCTACAACAACTGGTCTCCTTACCTCGTAAAGGACCTGGAGCACACCGTCTGGATGGGACTTGAGTACTTCTGCAACGAGGGAGACAAGCTCTGGTCCATGAGCGATGATGATTTCGCTCAGCTTGGCATCTCCGAGATGGTGAAGCTCGGCCTCATCTCCAATGAGTCCGACGTTCTGGATTACCATGTAGAGCGCGTGAAGAAGGCATATCCTGCTTACTTCGACACCTATGACGAAATGGACAAGCTCCGGGAATATCTCGATTCCATCCCGAACCTGTTCTGCGTAGGACGCAACGGCCAGCATCGCTACAACAACATTGACCACTCCATGTGCACCAGCTTTGAGGCCGTCAAGGACATCGTAGCCGGAACGACCGACCGCTCAAATGTCTGGAGTGTAAATACAGAAAAGGAATATCATGAAGCCGTGGAGGAGAACACGGTGGAAGTGGACTGATTCCGCAGGAGCAAATTTTTATGAGTATTCGTATCAGCAGTTTTCTTGGAAAATTCGGATTTGAAGCAAGACGCATTGCCCCCAATCTGGCGAGCAGTGCTTATCTGAAGCTTCAGTTTATGACAAGAGGAACGATTCAGGATCAGTACATCAAGTGGTTTATGGAGCAGGATGAGACTCCGATGCCGCAGGTGGTAAACATTGAAACCATCAACCGCTGCAATTCCACCTGCTCGTTCTGCACGGCAAATGTTCATGCGGAGAAGCGTCCCTTCATGAAGATCGAGGACGGTCTGTACCGTTCCATCATCGACCAGCTGGCAGACTGGGGCTATGAGGGCCATCTGACACTGTACGGCAATAACGAGCCGCTTCTGGATCCCCGCATTGTAGAGCTTCACAAATATGCAAGAGAAAAGCTTCCGAACAGCTTCATCTTCATGTCAACCAACGGCCTGATTCTGACGCTGGACAAGATCCGTGAGGTGCAGCCCTACATTGATCAGCTGATCATCAACAACTACGCCAATGAGTACAAGCTTCATGACAACATTCAGGAAATCTATGAATATGTCAGCAGGCATGAGGACGAGTTCAAAGACATTGAGATCGTCATCCAGATGCGCTATCTGCAGGAGGTTCTGACCAACCGCGCAGGATCCTCTCCGAACAAGAAGGCAACCGAAAAGGAGTACACACAGTCCTGTCTCCTCCCGTTCACCGATCTCTGGATCACCCCGAACGGCAAGGTCGGCATCTGCTGCTGCGACAACCTGGAGGTCACCGATCTCGGCGATCTGAATACCCAGACGCTTCGCGAGTGCTGGAGCGGTCCGAAGATCTCCGCAGTCCGGAAGGCAGTTGCTCAGGGGCGCAACCATTATCCCTTCTGCAAGAACTGTGATTTCATCGATGCCGGCTTCCGCAATCAGATCAGCAAGAAGATTCTCGCCGGAGACATCGAGGGTGCCAACCGCACCGGCGGCGAAGAAAAGAATGACAAAAAATCCAAGCAGTAAAGAGGCTTCTGGCATGATTGTGGGTAAACATCCCAAGCCACTGACTACAATTACA
>ERZ1026898.169-NODE-169-length-45036-cov-17.876148_pt1 | contig 45036 bp, 39 predicted proteins | sample MGYA00380178_ERZ1026898 | MGnify/ENA primary metagenome ERZ1026898 (study PRJEB33269, sample SAMEA4719814) | human gut metagenome | biome: human-associated habitat; feature: organic feature; material: feces | place: Cameroon | collected 2013-10 ...
GGGCTTGACCACAATTCGCTTGAGACTTTTAAGTCAACGAAAAAATGTTAGCAGTAATTATTCAGTTTTGAAGGCACGTCCTTCTAAGAAACACTGGACAAAGTAGACCAGTTATGGTATACTGAACCAGTCAAATCGGTCGGTGTCAATGACGGTGAGGTCCCACCTGTTCCCATTCCGAACACAGAAGTTAAGCTCACTTGTGCCGAAGATAGTTCGCTGGAAACGGCGCGTGAAAATAGGTAGTCGCCGACTTGAACAAAAACGCTTCAGAAGAAATTCTGAGGCGTTTTTTGTTTGTAAAAAGGCACTAAGACTTTTATGGTCTGGGAATTTTGACTGTGCGGAGAAGCAACAGATTTCAGACAAAAAATTCTTTAGGGAAAGAAAACCTTGACTCTACAACTGTTATAGGGTTTACTATCTATGGCGGAAAGGAGCGGCCCGCTGCGAACGATCAACACAAAAAAGTATCCCTGTAATTCTGGCAGGGAAGAGGGAAAGCAGGCCGAAGATACTATGGAAAAAAATCTTACCAGTGGAAGTGTATTGAAAAGCATTTTATATTTCTCACTGCCGTATCTGCTTTCATATTTTTTGCAGACACTGTATGGCATGGCAGACCTGTTCATCATCGGACAGTTCGAGGGGGTAGCCAGCACAACAGCAGTATCCATCGGCAGCCAGATCATGCACATGATCACGGTGATGATCGTGGGCCTTGCCATGGGCGCAACAGTCACCATTGGCCGTGCGGTGGGCGCGGAAAACAAACCACGTGCAGCACGGCTCATTGGAAACACGACAACGCTGTTTCTGGCAGGTTCTGTGCTGCTGGCGGCAGTTCTGGTGGGGCTGGTCGATCCGATCATCCGCCTTGTATCCGTGCCGGAACAGGCAGTGGCGGGCACAAAGACTTACCTCATGGTTTGCTTTATTGGCATTCCCTGCATTACGGCCTATAACATTATTGCGTCCATTTTCCGCGGATTGGGCGATTCCAGAAGCCCAATGTATTTTATTGCTGTTGCCTGCGTGAGCAATATCGCATTGGATTACCTGTTCATGGGGGCGCTGCACCTTGGCCCGGCCGGCGCGGCACTGGGCACAACGCTTTCGCAGCTGGTCAGCGTGGCCGTTTCACTTGTGGTGATCCTGCGCCGCAAGAGCGGTATCCGGCTGTCGGGTGCGGACTTCAAACCGGAGCGCAGTGCGCTGGGCGAGATCCTTGCCATCGGCGTGCCGGTGATGATACAGGACGGCTTTATTCAGGTCTCGTTCATGATCATTACCATCATTGCAAACCAGCGCGGCCTGACCGATGCAGCGGCTGTGGGCATCGTGGAAAAGATCATCAGTTTCCTGTTTTTGGTGCCCAGCTCCATGTTGTCCACCGTGTCGGCACTGGGCGCGCAGAACATTGGCGCGGGCAGGCATGACCGCGTGGACGCCGTTCTGCGCTATGCGGTGGGCATCGGCGTGACCTTTGGCGTCATTGTGGCCGCAGCGATGCAGTTCATTGCACCATCGGTGGTGCGGCCCTTTACCTCGGACGAGGCCGTGGTGCTGGCCGGTGCGTCCTACATCCGCGGCTACATCTTCGATTGTCTGTTCGCAGGTGTACAATTCAGCTTCAGCGGTTACTTCTGCGCCTACGGCAAGTCCGGCTTATCGTTTTTGCATAACACGCTTTCCATTTTGCTGGTGCGTGTGCCGGGGGCCTATTTGGCTTCCAAGTTCTTCCCGCAGACGCTGCTGCCCATGGGTCTTGCGTCGGCCTGCGGTTCGCTGTTCTCCATTTTGGTGTGCGTGATCGCATACCGCTGGCTCAAGCGCCAACAGAAAGAGGTTCTGCATGGCTGCTGAGGGGGAACTGTTCCAGATCGGCGAAGTAGCAAAGCTGTATCATGAAAGCGTGGGCACCCTGCGCCATTATGGGCAGGTGGAGCTGCTGGCACCGGAATATGTAGACCCGCCCACAGGCTAACAAAGAAAGCGGCTGTCAAGCGTACAGCGGCTTTTTGCTGCGTAAAAGCCGGCACTGCGGTACAATGAAACCATTCTGAAGGGACGGAGAGAGGAATTATGCGAGACCACCACATCGACCTGTGCGGCCAGATCGATTTTACCCGCACCGATGCCATGCCGCTGCTGGCGCGGGATGCGCATTTCAGCTTTGCGTGCAGCGGCTGCGGCGACTGCTGCCGCGGGCGGGAGGACATTGTACTGTCCGGCTTTGACCTGTGGCGTATTGCCGCCCGGCTGCGTCTGCCGCCGCAGATCGTGGCCCACGGGTATTGCCGGGCCAGCATTGGCGCGGTGAGCCATCTGCCGGTGCTGCGTCTGGCTCCTGTGAAGGAAAACCGGAACAACTGTCCTTTCCTCACCGGGAACCACTGCGCCATCCATGATGCCGAGCCGCTGGTGTGCGCACTGTACCCGCTGGCACAGGAGATCAGCAGAGAAGGACAGGTGAGCTACTTTTTGCAGCCCACCGGCTGCGGTGGGCAGGTGATCGAAGCACGGGTAGAAGATTATCTGGCCCGCTACGCTGTGCCCGCCCGGGAGCAGACAGATGTGCGCTGGGCGCAGACCTGCATGGAACTGGAAGATGTGGTGGAACAGGCCGAAGCACAGCTGAGCCCGGTGCTGGTGCGCCGGATGCAGGCAAAGCTCTGGCAGGCGCTGTATTTTGGCTATGATCCTGCGCAGCCATTTCTGCCGCAGCTGGAGCGCAACCTGAAATGGTTCAGAGGAGAGATGGGCAAACTGACGGACTATCAGAAAAAACGGGGAAAAGCATCGAAATAATTGATCGATATATTTTAAATAATCGATAATAAAGGCCGTTTTTGGGCAAAAGTGAGTTGTTTTACTGTGAAATGTGTGCTATACTTCACGAGTGTAAAGCGAGACTGTACGAGTCCTGCATACAAAACGATGCTTTCCGGCGCGGCACCTGTAGGCTGCGCACGCAAAGAGATAGAGGAGATAGATCATTATGCGTAAAATCACTCGTCGTTCGTTCCTGACTGCTGCCGCTGCCTGCGGTGCAGCTGCTGCCTTGACTGCCTGCGGCGGTTCTTCTGCATCTTCCGCAGCCGCTTCTTCTGCGGCACCTGCATCCTCCGCTGCGGCATCTGCCGCAGCCGATGGCCAGAAGTTCAGCGTTGGCATCTGCCAGTTGGTGCAGCATGCCGCTCTGGATGCTGCCACTCAGGGCTTTCAGGATGCGTTGACCGCTGAGTTCGGCGAGAATGTCAGCTTTGATTTGCAGAACGCACAGGGCGATTCTGCTACCTGCGCTACCATCACCAACGGCTTTGTTTCCGCCGGTGTGGACCTGATCATGGCAAATGCAACGCCCGCTTTGCAGGCTGCGCAGGCTGCCACCAACACCATCCCGGTGCTGGGCACCTCTGTTACCGAGTACGGCGTGGCACTGGGCCTGACCGACTTCGATGGCATCGTGGGCGGCAACATCTCCGGTACTTCCGATTTGGCTCCGCTGGATCAGCAGGCCGATATGATCGTGGAGTGGCTGCCTGACGCCAAGAAGGTGGGCCTGCTGTACTGCTCCGCGGAGGCAAACAGCCAGTATCAGGTGGACGAGGTACAGAAGTATCTGGAAGCCAAGGGCGTTACCGCTACCCAGTACGCCTTCTCCGATTCCAACGACCTGTCCTCCATCTGCCAGAAGGCTGCCGACGAGAACGATGCACTGTATGTGCCCACCGATAACACCGTTGCTGCCAACACCGGCATCGTGGACGGCATCTGCCGCCCCGCAAAGAAGCCTGTGTTCGCAGGCGAGGAGGGCATTTGCTCCGGCTGCGGCGTGGCTACCCTGTCCATCAGCTACTACGATCTGGGCTACACCACCGGCGAAATGGCCGTGAAGATCCTGAAGGGCGAGGCTGATATCTCCACCATGCCCATTGAGTACACCGATGTGACCAAGAAGTACAACAAGGCCATCTGCGATGATCTGGGCCTGACCGTTCCCGATGGCTACGAGGAGATCGAGGGCTAAAATACTCCGGGAAACAAAACAGAAAATCAGCGGAGAAGGGCTGAGAATGCTCTTCTCCGCTTTCCCGTATTCAAACGGGAATAAAAAAGTGTAACGTTTAGGAGGAATTGTTTTGGATATCATTGCAAGACTGGCAAACCTGCCGGGCGCTCTGCCGGGTGCCTGTGCACAGGGCCTGATCTGGGGCATCATGGCCATTGGCGTCTACCTGACCTACCGCATTCTGGATGTGGCCGACCTGACCGTGGACGGCTCCTTTGGCACCGGCGGCGCTGTGTGCGTCATGTGCCTGCTCTCGGGCCAGAACGTGTGGGTCTCGCTGCTCATGGCGCTGCTGGCGGGCCTGCTGGCAGGCTTCGTCACCGGCATCCTGCACACCTTTATGGGCATTCCGGCCATCCTTGCCGGCATTCTGACCCAGCTTTCGCTGTACTCCATCAACCTCAAGATCATGGGCAAGGCAAACCAGTCCATCAATGTGGACAAGTACGGCCTGCTCATTTCCCTGCGCTGGGTCAAGGAATTTGCCGTCCACAACCCCATCGTCATGACCATCCTCGTCACGGCGGTGCTCATCGGCATCCTGTACTGGTTTTTCGGCACCGAGCTGGGCTGCGCCATCCGCGCCACCGGTTCCAACCCCGCAATGTCCCGTGCACAGGGCATCAACACCAACTTCAACATCGTGCTGGGTCTGGCCGTGTCCAACGGTCTGGTGGCACTGTCCGGCGCACTGCTGAGCCAGTATCAGGGCTTTGCAGACGTGGGCATGGGCCGCGGTGCCATCGTCATTGGTCTGGCCGCTGTCATTATTGGTGAGGCACTGTTCAGCCGCATCTTCCACAACTTTGCACTCAAGATGGTTTCCGTCTCGCTGGGTGCCATCATCTACTACATTGTGATCCAGCTGGTGCTGACGCTGGGCTTTGACGCAAATCTGCTCAAGCTGCTGAGCGCTTCCGTGGTGGCAATTTTCCTTGCCGTGCCGTACTGGAAGGGCAAGTATTTCTCAAAGCCGGTGAAGAAGGCAAAGGAGGATGCAAAAAATGCTTGAGATCCAGAATGTTTCCAAGACCTTTAATGCTGGCACGGTCAACCAGAAAACCGCTTTGAACGGCCTGAACCTGAAGCTGAACGAAGGCGACTTCGTCACCGTGATCGGCGGCAACGGTGCGGGCAAATCCACCATGCTGAACGCTGTGGCCGGTGTATGGCCGGTGGATGAGGGCAAGATCATCATTGACGGTGTGGACGTCACCCGCTTGAGCGAGCATCAGCGTGCTGCCTATATCGGCCGCGTGTTTCAGGACCCCATGACCGGCACCGCCGCCACCATGCAGATCGAGGAGAACCTTGCGCTGGCAGCCCGCCGCGGCAAGCCCCGCACCCTGCGCATCGGCATTACCAAGGCGGAGCGTGAGCAGTACCGTGAACTGCTCAAGACTTTGGATCTGGGCCTTGAGGATCGCCTGACTGCTCGTGTGGGCCTGCTTTCCGGCGGCCAGCGTCAGGCACTGACCCTGCTGATGGCCACCATGAACAAGCCCAAGCTCCTGCTGCTGGACGAGCACACCGCAGCACTGGACCCCAAAACTGCGCTCAAGGTGCTGACCCTTTCGGCCAAGATCGTGGAGGAGAACCACCTCACCACCATGATGATCACCCACAACATGAAGGACGCCATCAAGTATGGCAACCGCCTGATCATGATGCACGAGGGCCACATCATTTACGACGTGGCCGGTGAGGAAAAGAAGGGCCTGCATGTCTCCGACCTGCTGGCCAAGTTCCAGATCGCCAGCGGCGGCGAGTTTGCAAACGACCGCATGATCCTTTCCTGATCCTGTAAAACGTGCAGGCGCCTGCCCCCGATGTATGGGGGTGGGCGCTTGTTTTTTGTCTGTGCTGTGCTACAATAAAACCATGACGAAAACGGGGGAAATGCAACATGGTCGACCATATCAAGATCCGCGGTGCGCGGGTGCACAACCTGAAAAATATCGATGTGGATGTGCCGCTGGGCAAGATCGTGGGTGTGGCGGGCGTGTCCGGTTCGGGCAAGTCCAGCCTTGCGCTGGGCGTGCTGTATGCCGAAGGCTCCCGGCGGTATCTGGACGCATTGTCCACCTACACCCGGCGGCGCATGACGCAGGCGGCAAAGGCTTCGGTGGATGAAGTGCTGTACGTTCCGGCAGCGCTGGCGCTGCATCAGCGGCCTGCTGTTCCGGGCATCCGCAGCACCTTTGGCACTGGCACGGAGCTGCTGAACAGCCTGCGCCTGATGTACTCGCGTCTTTCCAGTTACCAATGCCCGCAGTGCGGTCACTGGCTGGCACCCAGCCTTGCTGTCGCGGCCGAAAAGCCGCTGGTCTGCCCGCAGTGCGGTGCCAGCGTGCAGGCGCTTTCGGCGGAGGAATTCGCCTTCAACAGTCAGGGTGCCTGCCGCACGTGCAGCGGCACCGGCACCGTGATGACCGTGGACGAGAGCACCCTTGTGCCGGACGACTCTCTGACCATCGATGAGGGCGCGGTGGCCCCGTGGAAGAGCCTGATGTGGTCGCTGATGGTGGATATCTGCCGCGAGATGGGCGTGCGCACCAATGTGCCTTTCCGCGCACTGACCGCCGAGGAAAAGGACATCGTTTTCCATGGCCCGGCGGTAAAAAAGCACATTTTCTACCACAACAAAAATTCCAATCAGGCAGGGGAACTGGATTTCACCTATTTCAACGCCACCTATACGGTGGAAAACGCCCTCTCCAAGGTCAAGGACGAAAAGGGCATGAAGCGGGTGGAAAAGTTTTTACGGCAGGGCACCTGCCCGGACTGCGGCGGCACCCGGCTGTGCAAAGCGGCCCGCACGCCGCGCCTGCGGGGCATCACGCTGGATAAAGCCTGCCAGATGACCCTTGTGCAGCTCACCGATTGGGTGGCGGGTGTGCCGGGCAGCCTGCCGGAAGAGATGCGGCCCATGGCCCAAAGCATCTGCGAATCGTTCCAGACGGTGGCGGCGCGGCTGCTTTCGCTGGGGCTTAGCTACCTGACGCTGGACCGCTCTGCGGCTACTCTCTCCACCGGCGAGCGCCAACGGATGCAGCTGGCCCGTGCGGTGCGCAACCGCACCACCGGTGTGCTGTATGTGCTGGATGAGCCGTCCATCGGCCTGCACCCATCCAACATCGAGGGCCTCACCGATGTGATGCACGACCTCATTGCCGACGGCAACTCGGTTGTGCTGGTGGACCACGATACCCAGATCTTAAAGGAAGCCGATTGGCTCATCGAGATGGGGCCGGAGGCCGGTGCCAAAGGCGGGCATGTGGTGGCGCAGGGCACGATCCCGCAAATGGAAGCAAACGCGGCTTCTCAAATCGGGCCTTTTCTGGCGGGCCGGGCGGGCGTCCATGCGCGGCACCGCACACCGGAACGCGAACTGTTTGCGCAGGGCTGTATTCATCTGGAAACAACGGCCATCCACACCGTAAAGCCGCTGGCGCTGGACCTGCCAAAGGGCCGTTTGACTGTGGTCACGGGCGTGTCCGGCAGCGGCAAGACGACCCTCATTCTGGAAAGCCTGATCCCGGCACTGCAAGCCAAAGTGAACGGCACCGTCCTTCCGGCGCATGTCAAAGCTGTGGAAGCGGAGGGCATCGCGCAGGTAAAGCTGATCGATGCCACGCCCATCGGCATCAATGTGCGGTCCACCGTGGCTACCTACGCCAATGTGCACGACGAGCTGCGTAAGCTTTTTGCCAAGGCACAGGGCGCCAAAGAACGCGGCTATAAGGCGGGCGACTTTTCCTATAACACCGGCAAGCTGCGGTGCCCTACCTGTGACGGCACCGGCGTGATCAGCTTGGATGTGCAGTTTTTACCGGACGTGGATGTGCCCTGCCCGGACTGCGGCGGCTCCCGCTACAGCCGGGAAGCGGCAGAGGTGAAGCTGCCCACGGCGGACGGCGGTGCGGCTTCCATAGCCGACCTGATGGACATGGATGTTGCCACTGCGCTGGAAGCCTGCGCCGACCGTAAGCTGGTGCGCCAGCGGTTGCAGGTGCTCAAAGAGCTTGGCCTCGGCTACCTGACACTGGGCGAGGAGACGCCCAGCCTTTCCGGCGGCGAAGCACAGCGGCTCAAGCTTGCCAGCGAGATGGGCCGTGGACAAGCGGACAGTGTGTTCGTGTTTGATGAGCCCACCATCGGTCTGCACCCGCTGGATGTGCAGACGCTGCTGGGTGTGTTCCAGAAGCTGATCGAAAACGGCGCCACCGTGGTGGTGATCGAGCACGATCTGGATGTGATCCGCAATGCGGATTACCTTGTGGATATGGGCCCGGGCGGCGGCGACGCTGGCGGCCGCATCGTGGCGGCAGGCACGCCGGAACAGGTAAAGCAGGACCCGGAGAGCATTACGGGAAGATATATCTAATAATACGAGAATGCCCGCCGGGAGTTTTTTTCCCGGCGGGCATTCTCTGTATAACGATAAAAGTTACCGCTTGATATCGTAATTCATATTCATCAGGTTGCGGATGGAGCTTACATCATCGGTGATGTTGGCATCGCCGTGGATGGTGTGCTTGATGGCGCTGCTTGCCACCGCAAAGTTGATCATATCCATGGCCTTATAATCGTGCAGCATGGCGTAGATCAGGCCGCTGGCAAAGGCATCGCCGCCGCCCACACGGTCCAGAATGTTGAAGGTGAACAGCTTGCTCTCGAAGGTGTGGCCGTCGTACCACATAAAAGCCTTCAGACTGTTCTCGCTGCCGCTGTGGGCGTAGCGCACATGGCGGGCAATGCACTTGAGGTTGGGATACCGCTCGATGAAGTGCTGGAAAATTTCATCCTGCTGCTCGTAGCTGGGCTGCAAAGGCACGCCGTCCTTCCAGTCGCCCTTGGAGTGGTCGTTCTCGTCCTTCCACAGGTGGTAGGGCTCAATGCCAAGCAGCACATCCACATAGGGCAGGCACTCGGTGCAGAAATCGCGGGCTTCCTCCCAGCTCCACAGGGTGGAGCGGAAGTTGCCGTCAAAGCTGACGGTCAGGCCCTTTTTCTTGGCCACCTTGAGCATATCCAGAATGAGGGTGCGGCAGTTGGGGGCCAGCGCCGGCGTGATGCCGCTGAGGTGCAGCCAGTCAAAGCCTTCCAGCAGGGCGTTCAGATCCACCTGCGAGAAATCGTACTCGGTGATGGCGCTGTGCTTGCGGTCGTAAATGACTTTGGAAGCGCGGATGCCGTAGCCGGTCTCCAGATAGTAAGTACCCAAACGGTTGGAGGGGGTCTCGTCCGGCTCGGTGAGGATCATGGGGGTGCAGTGCACATCGTTGGAGCGCAGCCAGCGCACAGCGCTCTTGCCCAGACTATTGTTGGGCACCACGCTGAAGAAGGTGCTGTCCACACCCAAGTTTGCCAGAGCCAGCGCAATGTTGGCCTCGCTGCCGCCATAGCTGGCCTCAAAGGCCGATGCCATGCGGATCTTCTCGTAGTTCGGCGGGGTCAAGCGCAGCATGATCTCGCCGCAGGTGATGAATTTCTGGCCGGTGGTCTCGCTGCCAAGGATGGGATTGTAGTGTTCCATAACGCTCCTCCTGATTATTGTAAAGCTCACCAGAACTCTATTAACACATCGTTGTATCCATTATAATCCGACACAAGAGGGATTGCAAGCACTTGCACGGAAATGCAAGAGAAAATAATCGGCCTTTTTTGGAGGATTTGACGAAAGAATGCTGACGGTCAGCGTGTCGGTAGTTTTTTCTTCGGACGCGAAAACGGGTTGCGGCTCCCAGCATCTGCGGCGCTGCCGCTTGCATCTTGCTGGCCGCGGCCCCAACAATAGCTCCTTGCTTCGGCCACTGGCCGCAGTCGCTATTGTTGCAGGCCATTCCATCGCCCGCCCTATTGCCTGCGGCAGCAAGGTCCCACCCCAGCGGACGGTCCTCAGAGAAACTCCCGACCCACCGGCCTATGTAGATGCAGCTTATCTTTACGACCTCTCTCGTGAAAAATAAAATTTCCGCTGAAGATAGCCAGCGCGAAGCGGAGACTATTCTAAATCGTATCAAACTCCTGTCAGATCAAAGCTGGGCGTATACTCCTCCTTCGCGCTGCTCTTCTGCTGCATATACCCCTGCGCAAGCCCTTTGTCCATGGCATAGTTCACCACCCGGCGGTACTCGTAGGTGGTGATGCGCCGTCCGATGCCGTGCTCTGCGGCTTTGTAAAAGGGCGTGTACTGGCTCATTACACTGGGCAGAAAACACCCGGGGTCGGCATCGTTCCACGCGGCCATCTGGTCCAGCACCGCAAAGCTGTCGTCGGTATGGCCCGGCAGGGCAAGATGGCGCAGGATCACGCCTTTTTGCAGCATGCCGTCTGCATCAAATACCGGGTGCCCGGCTTGTGCCATCATGGCCTCAATGGCGGGCTTTGCCTGTGCAAAGTAGTCCGGTGCAGAGGAAAGCTGGGCTGAGAGGGCAGAGGACACGTATTTCAGGTCTGCCAGCCAGATGTCGATGTACCCGCGCCATGCTTCCACGCTTTCCACGGTCTCATAGCCGCCGGTATTGCACACGATGGGCAGGTGCAGGCCCTGTGCGCGCGCTGCGTCCAGCGCGGCAATGATCCATGGCCGCCACTGCCCCGGCGTGACCAGATTGATGTTGTGGGCACCCTGCGCCTGTAAATTCAGGAAAATATCCGCCAGATGTTCCACCGTGATCTCCTTGCCAAGGCCCTCGGCGCTGATGGGGTAGTTCTGGCAGAAGCAGCATTTGAGGGTGCAGCCGGAGAAAAACACTGTGCCGCTGCCCTTTGTGCCGCTGATGCAGGGTTCTTCCCAGTAGTGAAGGGCTGCGCGTGCGGCCTTTAAGGTGCCGCCTGCCCCGCAGAAGCCGGTTTGCCCGGCGGCGCGGTTTGCCCCGCAGCGGCGCGGGCACAGCGTGCAGGAAGACGGGATGAAAACAAAATCGCTTTTCGGCATAATATCCAAAGTCCTTTGTGTAAAGTTTGTCAGCCCCAGTATACCACTTTTCGCCCCGGACGTGCTATACTATAGTGCAAGGAAAAAATATTACATGTGCGGCAACATCTTTGCAGAACGCAGCCGTGCGGCGGGCTGCGGCGGAGAGAACGCTGTGACGGAGGAGACCATGCGCACCGAGACCGACGAAATTCGTGATAATCTGAAATACCTGACTCTGCTCTCCCGGGACTACCCCTCGCAGGCTGCGGCGGCCAGCGAGATCATCAGCACGCAGGCGCTGCTCAAACTACCCAAGGGCACCGAGCACTTTATGAGCGATCTGCACGGCGAAAACGAAGCCTTTGCGCACATTTTGAACTCGGCCTCCGGCGTCATCCGCGAAAAAGTGGATCAGGTGCTGGGCGATGCCGTGCCGGAGCATGTCCGTGCCGAGCTGGCAACACTGATCTATTACCCGGGTGAAAAGCTGCCCCAGCTCAAGGCCCACTGTACCAGCGAGGAGGCGCTGGATCAGTGGTACACCGAAACGCTGCTGCGGCTCATTGATATCTGCCGGCTGGTATCCTCCAAGCACACGCGGGACCATGTGCGCAAATGCCTGCCCGCCAGCTGCGGCTACATTCTGGACGAGCTGCTCCACGCCCACTTTGAGGACCACGACAAAGACCTCTACTATGGCCAGATCGTGGGCAGCATCATTGAAAATGGCCGTGCGGACCGCTTTATCGTGCGCCTGTGCGAGCTGATCAAGCATCTGGCCGTGGACAAGCTGCACATCGTGGGCGACCTGTTCGACCGCGGGCCGCGCCCGGATATCATTCTGGACCTGCTCATGCGCCACCACAACGTGGACATCCAGTGGGGCAACCACGATGTGGTGTGGATGGGTGCCGCCGCCGGCAGCCCCATCTGCATCTGTACGGTGCTCAAGACCACGCTGGCATACCACAACCACGGGATGCTGGAGGACTGCTACGGCATCAACCTGCGCCATTTGCAGCGCATGGCCGAGCAGTTCTATGGCAGCGACGATCTTTCCGTCTGGATGCCCCACACCGATGCGGCCCGCGGCCCTTACACCGCAGGCATGCTGCACCGCTGCGCCGTGATGCACAAGGCCATCAGCATCCTGATGTTCAAGCTGGAATGTCAGGTGATCGACCGCAACCCGGATTTCCAGATGCAGGGCCGGGATTATCTGCGCCGCATCGACTGGGCAAAGCACACCGTGAAGATCGGGGAAGAGGAGTATCCGCTGCGGGATACCTCGTTCCCCACGGTGGACCCGGCAGACCCGGCGGCACTGAACCCGGACGAGCAGCTGGTGCTCACAAAGCTGGTGCAGTCCTTCCGCCAGAGCGAGAAGTTACAGCAGCATGTGGAATTTTTGTACACCAAGGGCAGTGTGTACCACATTGAGAACGGCAACCTGCTCTACCACGGCGCTGTACCTATGACCGGCAAGGGCACCTTTGCGGTGGAGCGCTTTGAGGGCCACCGCTACTCCGGACGGGCTTTGATGGACTATTGCGACGCCCGGGCCCGCCGTGGCTACTATGCGCCCGAAGGCAGCGCCGCACGCCAGAACGGACAGGACTTTTTGTGGTACCTGTGGTGCGGCAAGCTTTCGCCGCTGTTTGGCCGCAGCGCAATGACCACCTTTGAACGGCTCTACGTGGAGGATGCTTCCACCCACACTGAGGTAAAAGACCCTTATTATACATGGTATAATGACGAAGCCGTCTGCCGCCGCATTCTGGCGGAGTTTGGCCTGCCGGGCACGAGCCACATCGTCAACGGCCATGTGCCGGTGCGGGAGAAAAACGGCGAGAGTCCCATCAAGGGCGGCGGACGGCTGGTGGTGATCGACGGCGGGTTCTGCCGCGCCTACCACGAAAAGACCGGCATTGCGGGCTATACACTGGTGTATTCCAGCCGCACCATGTCCCTGCGCACCCATCAGCCCTTTGAAAGCGCTGAGAAGGCTGTGAAGGAGAATTTGGACATCATTTCCCGGAAAAATATTCTGGAAACGGAAAATCATCGTATCCTCGTGGAGGACACCGACGAAGGCGAGGTGCTGCGGGAGCGCGTGCATGACCTCAAGCAGCTGGTGGAGGCCTACCAGCTGGGCTGGATCACCGAGACCCGGTGCGAGGACCATGTGTGGTAAAGTGCAACAGCACCGCACCTCCAAAACGCTTGTTTTGGGTAAAATACCTGAAAAAGAAATCAAAATTTTGGAATATCCCGCGTGAAAATGGGCAAAACAGAAAATAATAAAACATCTACAAACGGGGCTTTGCTTTTTTGTGAAAGTTGTGTATAATAAGATAGCTGTAAGTGTGCGGCTTTGTTTGCTGTACGCATACTGCGGCTTTTATGGAAAATGCTTTCAGGAACCTTAACAGGCCCGCTCGGAACGGGCCGTTGACAAGGAGATCATAAAAAGTGGAGAAATTTGTTATTACGGGCGGCAAGCCCTTGCACGGCGAAGTGACCATTTCTGGTGCCAAAAATGCGGCGGTGGGCATTCTGCCGGCAACGATCCTTGCGGCGGATGTGTGTGTGGTCGAGAACCTGCCGGAGATCAGCGATGTGGCCGTGAGCCTGAAGATCCTCAGCGTTCTGGGCGCTCAGATCCGGATGATCGACCGGAACACCTACGAGATCGACACCACCCACCTCACCGGCACCAATGTGCCGGACGATCTGTCCCGCCAGATGCGTGCCAGCTACTATTTTCTGGGCGCGCTGCTGTCCCGCTTTGGCAAGGCGCAGGTGGCCATGCCCGGCGGCTGCAATCTGGGCCCGCGCCCCATCGACCAGCACCTGAAGGTGTTCAGCGCACTGGGCGCCGAGGACAGCGTGGACTACGGCATGATCACGGTGCGCGCCAAGGAGCTGAACGGCGCACACATCTTCTTTGATAAGGTCAGCGTGGGCGCTACCATGAACGGCATGCTCTCCGCTGTGATGGCCAAGGGCCAGACGATTCTGGAAAACTGTGCCAAGGAGCCCCATGTGGTGGATCTGGCAAACTTCCTCAATATGTGTGGTGCAGATATCCGCGGTGCGGGCACCGACGTGATCAAGGTGCGCGGCGTGGAAAAAATGCACGGCTGCACCTACAGCATCATCCCGGACCAGATCGAAGCCGGCAGCTACATGGTGGCTGCTGCTGCCACCGGCGGCGATGTGCTGGTGAAAAACGTCACCCCCAAGCACTTGGAGCCCATTACCGAAAAGCTGCGCCGCGCCGGTGTGGAAGTGGAAGAATTTGACGATGCAGTGCGTGTGCGCCGCACCGGCGATATTCTGCCGCTCAAGATCAACACCATGCCGCATCCCGGTTTCCCCACCGACATGCAGCCGCTGATGGGCGTGCTGCTGAGCGTAGCCAAGGGCACCAGCACCGTCACCGAAAGCGTGTGGGACAACCGCTTCCGCTATGTGGACGAGCTGCGCAAGATGGGCGCAAGCGTGCAGGTGGACGGTCAGGTGGCTGTGTTTGAAGGTGTGGACAAGTTGCAGCCTGCGCCGCTGCGTGCGCTGGACCTGCGTGCCGGCGCCGCTATGGTGGTGGCGGCTTTGATGGCAGACGGCACCAGTGAGATCGAGGAGATCGGCCACATTGAGCGCGGCTACGAGAATATCGTGGAAAAGCTGCGTGGTCTGGGTGCAGACATCAGCAAGGTGGAGCGGATACCCGCCGCACTGGATCAGGCACTGTAATTTACCAAAAAACAAACAGCCTGCTGCGTGATGCGGCGGGCTGTTTTTGAGTGGATCAGAGGTTTTTCATGGCAGAATTCATCTCTTTATATTCCGGCTCCTCCGGCAATTGCAGCGTGGTGCGCTGCGGCCAGCGGTATCTCATCGTGGACATGGGCAAAGGCGTGCGCACCACTTCGGCGGCACTCAAGGCGCTGGGGCTTGCTGTGAGCGACTGCAACGGCATTCTTATCACCCACGAGCACAGCGACCATGTAAAGGGGCTTTCCACCTTCCTCAAAAAGAACCCGCTGCCGGTGTACGGTGCGGCGGCTACACTGGATTTTCTGGATGCAAACGGCATCGTGCCTGCGGCTTGTGAGCTGCACGAGCTGGAAGGCAGGGAAGAAGATGTGGGTGCCTTTGGCGTACAGAGCTTTCCCACCAGCCACGATGTACCCTGCGTGGGCTACCGCATCCACACGCCGGACGGTAAAACCATGACCATTGCCACCGACCTTGGCGTGCTGACGCCGCCGGTGCACGAGGCACTTTCCGGCTGCGACCTTGTGGCGCTGGAAAGCAACTACGACCTGCACATGCTGCGCAGCGGGCCATACCCCTATTACTTACGGGCCCGCATCGAGAGCGTGCGGGGCCACCTTTCCAACGATGAGTGCTCGGCAAAGCTGCTGGAGCTCATTCAGGAAGGGTGCAAGCGTTTTGCCCTGTGCCATCTTTCGCAGGAGAACAATACACCGGCCCTTGCGCTGCAAACGGTGTTCAACACGCTGGGCGCGGCGGGCGTCGTGCCAGAAAAGGACTGCATCGTGCAGGCCCAGCGCCGCAACGAGGTCAGCCCGGCATTGGAGTTTTGAGTAAAAGAAAAAGCAACGCTTTTGCGTTGCTTTTTCTTTTACTCATTCGCTTTCTGGACGCGGATATCACTGCCGATGAAATGGAAAGGGATAAAGGCGGAAAGGCGACTGGAAATTTTTTCGGTGTAGCGCTTTTCCAGCAGGGAACCGTCTGTGATATTTGTGGTGATGATGGTGGGCAGCCCGGCACCCAGCCGGTTGTTCAGCAGGCTATAGAATGTCGTGATGAAATAAGGCGTGACGAACTCTGTGCCCAAATCATCCAGAATCAGCAGGTCGGCGGTGGAAGCGGTGCGCAGCAGCGTTTCAGCGTCGCCGGAAGGCTCGAACCGGGAAGCTTCCACCCGGCCAAAGAAATCCGGGCTGGAAACGTAGATCACATCATAGCCTTTTTCCAGCACGATGCCCGCAATGGCAAGGGCTGTATGGGTTTTGCCGAGGCCGGCGTTGCCGATCAGCATCAGGCTTTCGTTATCAGCGGGGGTAAAATCTTCCGCATACTCTTTCAAGCCGGACAACAGCTGCTCCATGTACGCGCGGATATTCTGCCCGGTGGCAGGGTCCGATACATTGGGATAATAGTCAAGGTCCATGGTATCAAAGCAGGAAATGGAAAGGCTGGACAGCGCTTCGATCTCTTTGCGGCGCAGCTGCTGCATGACCTTGTGCACGCATTTGCAGGTGCGGCCCTCCACACTGCCGGTATCCTGACACTGCTTGCAGGTAAAATGCGGCTCCAGCGCATCGGCAGGGCGTCCGCTGGCGGCCAGCAGGGCAGTCAGCTTCTGCTTTGCATCGGCCAGTGCGGCAGCGGCTTCGGCCCTGTTTTGCCCCGCAGCACCGGCCAGTGCGCAGCGGATGCCCCGCACCCGTACCTCTTCTTCTGCATGGCGCAGGGCCGGGATGGCTGCTTCGGCTGCCACGCGGGCATCCTCGGCCCGTGCGCGGGCCATCTGCCGCCGCGCGGCTACCGTGCGCATGGCTTCCTGATAGAGTTCATTTTTGGTACGCATAGAGTAACCTCACCGTTATGATTGGGATTTGGATTTTTTCTTCAGGCGGTTGAGCGAAGCCGAAAGGGAATTGCTTTTGAGAAAATCGTTGCCGCTGGGGTTTTCGCGGTCCACCCGGATATTCCGGCTTGCTCCGGCGTCGGCCACCGGGCTGCGCACATCATGCACGGTGCGCAGCCCCTTGGCGTTCCATGTCTTGAGGATGCTGTTCCAGTACCACAGGTCCCGCTTGGGGCCTGCCTGCACGGCAGCTTCCTGCACCATGGCGTCATCATAGCCGTAAACTTCGTACCATCGCGCAATGGCCTTGCGGCCGCCCAGAGTCAGCTCGCTTTCCGGGATGCCCAGCAGGCCGCTGACATACTGTTCGCGCTCCTTGCGCAGGGCCAGCAGCTTGAGGTGGGCATCGGCCTGCTCACCGGTCTCCACGCCCTCGGTGCGCCACACCTTCAGCTCGTGCACCACGGAAGCCATGGTGCGGCGGCCGGTGCTGGCAACGTAAGCGGTGCACAGCATCACGGTCTCGGGGGCAAACCCTTCCTGTACGTAGAGGTTTACCAACTTTTCCATCTCTTTGTGGGTCAGCGGACGGGCAAAGCCGGTCTGTGCGCAGTCGATCAGGCTGGAGATCATGGGGTCGGTGCGGCTGGCCGCGGCGATCTCGGCCCATGTCATGGGGGCGGGAGCGCTGGACTCCTCGCCCGGTGCGGCGTTCTCCTCGTAGCGCTCCAGCAGGCCTGCGCCCGCCCAGAAGGAGAGGGCACTTTCGGCGCTGATGCGGCTGCGCAGCTTGAGGTCGGCACAGATCTTATCCGGGTCGGTGACGCCGGTGGCCAGCACGTACAGCGCTACACGCACATTGTATTCTTCCGCAATGCCCAGTTTGGAAAACACCAGCTGAGGCACTGCGATGGTATCGCCTTTGAGCTCTTTTAAACGATAGATCATGTTTTATTCCTTCGGCTTGTCCGGCTCTTCTGCGGAAGCGGGGGCGGCAGGCGGCTCCCATGGGTCGCTGTCCATCATGCTGGGGCAGCTTTTCCAGCGATCTGGGTCGGCATTGAACGCATCCTGCAAAAAGCTGGCGGCTGCGCTGCGGCCCTCGTCGGTCAGTGGGAACACCTTCTGCATCCGCAGGGCAGGGTCGGTCTTTTCAATGGTCCAAGGGTCCGGCCAGTAGTCCACGGTCAGGATGCTTTCCTCTTTGGTGGCACCCTCGGCACCGCTTGGGTCCGGCACGGTGCGCTTGCCGGGGATCATCCGGTAGCGCAGGCCGTACTCGTTGCCGCTGTAGGAATTTTTGCATTTGAAGTAATGCAGCAGAGGAACAAAGATCATGGTGAAAGTCCTTTCCGGCAAAAGTGAACGATTTGAGATGAAAAAGAAAAAACGGTAAACCGGTATTTCACGGTTCACCGTTTGTTTTGGAGCAGGGTACGGGACCCGAACCCGCCGCCTGCTGCTTGGGAAGCAGCCGCTCTACCGGATGAGCTAACCCTGCAAGTTGCTTATTTATTCTAGCAAAGTGCAGGCGGATTGTCAAGAGCTGAAGCGTGTCAGTTTTTCTGCGCGTAGGTCAGGTCCAGCACCGGCGTAAACGGGTCGAACACAAGGCCGGTGATGCCGTCTGCCACCAGCAGACGCTTCTGCTGGCCCAGCAGCGGCACCACAGTGCAGCTGTCCAGCAGCTGGCGCTCACATTCGGCCAGCAATGCACAGCGGGCGCGGCCGGTCTGCTGGGTGCTCTCGGCCAGACGCTCGGTGTACAGCGGGTCCGCGTAACCGGTCGGGCCGCCGCCCTCAGTGGTGAACTGTTGCAGCATCTGGTACACGCTGCCGCCCTCGGCGTGGATGGGGGCCAGCGCGATGGTGTAGCTGCCCTCTGCAAGGCGCTTGTCGAATTCTTCCTGCGGCACCTCTTCCACCGAGAAGAAGAGAGAACAGTCCTTTTGCCATGCGCTGTTGATCTGCTCAGCCAGCTCGGTCAGGCCTGCTTCTTTGGGCAGCAGAATGGTCACGCCGGAAAAATCCGAGCTGGCCATGCCCTGCCGGGCGCTCAGGTAGAGCGCACGCGGGTCGGTGATGGCGGGCAGCGGGTTCCCGGCGGCGTCGCGGTAGTGGATGCCGTCCACGGTAAGGCCGGTGGGCACAAGGCCCTCGGCAGCGGTGTACAGGCCGGAGGCGGGCACGGCGGCATTCTCCCGCGCAATGCCGGCCAAGGCCTGCCGGAGTTCCGGATCGGCAAATACAGAGCCCTCTGTGCTGTTGAACAGCAAAGCCCAAGTGGTGTCAGAGTAGTCCACAGCGTGCAGCGTGGTGGCTTCGCCGGTGTCGTCCGGCGCGGCAGAGCATTTTTCGTCTGCGATCAGCTGGGCGGCGCTCTTGCCGGAACTGCCGGTGTTCTGCACCAGACGCAGGCTGCCGATCATGGGCGCAGCAGCATCCCGGCGCAAAAACAGGCCGCTGGCCGTCCAGTTGTACAGATAAAAGCTGCCGCTGGAAAGGATGGTCTTGGCGGTCAGGCCGTAGGTGCCGCGGGTACTCTCAAAAAATGCTTCGTCGCAGGGCATGGCACCGGGCAGGGTGAGCTTGGCAAGAAAGTTGTCATCCGGGGTGGTCAGACGGAACACCAGTGTCAGCGGGCCGGAAGCCGAAACACCCAAGGCGCTTTCGGCGGCTTCGCCCGCCAGTACGGCGGCGCTGTTCTCAAGGGCGGCAAACTCCACCGCATAGGGCGAAGCCGTCTGTGCCCGGAACATGCGCCGGAATGCAAACACAAAATCCTCGGCGGTGATGGCGTAATCGGTGGCGGAACCCTTGACGGCCTTGTAGGTCAGGCCGCTTTTGATGGTGAATGTATAGGTTTTACCGTCCGGGGAAACGGTCCAGCTCTCGGCCAGATCGGGCATAAGCTGGCCGTCGGCATTGCGGCGCACAAGGCCGCCGTAGAGGTTCTCGCAGGCGATCACGTCCGGCGCGGCGGACGCCACCTGCGGGTCAAGGTTGGAAGGAATGGTATCCACGAACCATGTAAAGCTGGCAGCGCCGGAACCGCCGCCGCAGCCCGTGAGGGCAAACAAAAACACAGCAGCAAGCACCGCTGCGGTGATACGGAAGAACTGTTTCAAGGGGACGACCTCATTTTATGGTATTTGCGGGGAAGTGCTTCTTGTATACAAAAAGCACTCTGCTTCGACAAGTGTAGCAGAAACAGCGGCAAAATACAATTGCAGAATTGTGAATTTGCCGCGTTTTTTGGTGCAAAAAGGGCGTTTTTCCGTTGCCAAGCGCCGTCAAATGGACTATAATGGTACAGCGAAACATCTCTGCGCCCCATTGCGGCGCGTTACATATCACCAATACTATGCAAGGAGGAACTGTTTTTATGCAGAAAGATCAGCAGAAACTGGCGGAGCTTATCAAGGGCAAAAAGGTGGCGTTCATCGGTGCCGGTGTCAGCCATAAGACCCTGATCAAAGAGTTTGTGGAGCTGGGGGCCCACGTGACCCTGTGCGACCAGAAAAAGAGCGTGGAGGACTTTGGCGACTATGCCGCCACCATCAAGGAACTGGGCATTGAGCTGAGCTTGGGCGAGAACTATCTGGACGGCTTCAAGGGACAGGACATCATCATGCGCACGCCGGGCTTTGTGGGCTATTTTGAAAAGCCTTTGCAGGATGCCATGGCCGCAGGCACCATGGTCACCAGTGAGGTGGAGCTGTTCTTCGATTTCTGCCCCTGCGAGATCGTGGCTGTGACCGGCTCCGACGGCAAGACCACCACCACCACCCTGATCTCCAAGTTCTACGAGGCCGCTGGCCGCAAGGTGCACTTGGGCGGCAACATCGGCGCAGCTTTGCTGCCCATGCTGCCGGAGGTGGCACCGGAGGACGTGGCTGTGGTGGAGCTTTCCAGCTTCCAGCTCATCAGCATGCATTCCAGCCCCAACATCGCCGTTGTGACCAATGTCACCCCGAACCATCTGGACCACCACAAGGATATGCAGGAGTACATCGATGCCAAGCGCAACATCCTGCTGTACCAGAAGCAGCCCTGCCGCGCCGTGCTGGGCTATGAAAACGAGATCAGCCGCAGCATGCAGTCCGACTGCAAGGGCAAGCAGGTGTGGTTTACCCGCCTGCACGACACCGACAACGGTGCCTTCCTGCGCAAGGATGGAATGCTCTGCATGGCCGAGGATGGCGTTGTTACTCCGTTCCTCGCCCAGAAGGACGTGAAGCTGCGCGGTCTGCACAACATCGAGAACCTGCTGGCCGCTGCCGCCGCCGTGTGGGGTGAGGTGCCGGTGGAAGCCATCCAGAAGGTGGGCAGCACCTTTACCGGTGTGGAGCACCGCATCGAGCCGGTGCGCACGCTGGACGGCGTGCTGTACTACAACGACTCCATCGGCACCAGCCCCACCCGCACCATTGCCGGCCTGCGCAGCTTCAACCAGAAGGTCATTCTGATCGCCGGCGGCTACGATAAGCACATCCCCTATGAGCCGCTGGCACCGGAAGTGGTGGCCCACGTGAAGAACCTTGTGCTGATGGGTGCCACCGGCCCCCGCATTGAAAAGGCCGTGCGCGAGGACCCGGATTTCAATGAAGCTGAACTTCCCATCCAGCACGCGGACAACATGCAGCATGCTGTGGAGCTGGCCCGCGCCTGCGCAAAGCCCGGTGATATCGTTATTCTGTCCCCGGCCAGCGCATCGTTCGATCTGTACCCCAACTTTGAGGTGCGCGGCCGCGAGTTCAAGAAGATCGTCCACGAGCTGAAGTGATCGCGCAGGCCAATACAGAGCAGCGCCGTATCCGTTTCCGGAACGCCTGCCGGGGCAGGTGGGTACTGGGCGCAACACTTCCGCTCGATCTTTCGCTTTTTGGCAAAAGCCAGCCTTGGCGGTTCTATTCCGGGCCCACGCTGGCACTGGAACTCAGCGGCAGCACGGCATGGCTTGCCGGGCACGCGAACCCCGAAGAACTGGCCGGTTTTCTGGCTTTCTGCGGGTGTGAGAGCGTTATTCTGGACGAAGCCGAGTGCACGCCGCCCATCGGCTGGCACAAAGCCGAAACGCTGACCGTGTTCGGCCTTGCACCCGGCAAGGCGCTTCCGCTGCCCGCCGCAGACGAAGCCCTGTGGGCACAGCTGGCCCTTGACCGGGAACCTGCGGCTATGGACGTAGCCCGGGCGCTCTACCCGGCGGATGCTGCAAGGCAGGAGGACTTTTACTCCGAGCTGTGCACCAAACGCACCCGCGGAAAAGCGTTTGCCCGGGCCATACGGCAGGGGAGCGAAATGGTGTGCACGGTAGGGACGTATGCCCTTGCAAATGGGCAGGCATACATGGCCTGCGGGCAGACGGCGGAACAACTGCGCGGCAAAGGCGTCGGCGGGCGGCTGATTGTGCAGACGGCAAATGAACTCGCTGCCGAAGGGCAGCATCCTGTCTTTCTCTGCGGCCCGGAGCGCGTGCACTTTTATACCCGGCTTGGCTTTGAAAAGCTGGGGGAGTATGCAAAATATAAAAAATAAGGAACCATTATAATGTCGATTTTAAACCACTTTTTCGATTACAAACCCGAAGTTCTGGCACTGGACGAAAAGGCCATGGAGCTGTGCCAGCCCTATTTCCGCCATATGGAAGAGATCCGGGACTATAACCAGCTCAAGATGCTGAAAGCCTTTGCGGATACCCAGATGTCCTCCACCGATATGCTGGGCACCACCGGCTACGGCCTGTGGGATACCGGCCGCGCAAAGCTGGAGCAGATCTTTGCCGAGGTGATGGGCGCAGAGGATGCCCTTGTGCGCAGCCAGTTCCAGAGCGGCACCCACACGCTGGCTGTGGCGCTGTTCGGATTGCTGCGGGCAGGGGACACCCTGCTGGCTGCCACCGGCCGCCCCTACGATACGCTGGAAGGCGTGATCGGTCTGGACGGCAAGGGAAAGGGCACCGGAACCCTGATGGATTACGGTGTGAAATACGACGAGGCTCCGCTGAAAGCAGACTTTACCCCGGATTATGACCTTATTGCACAGAAGGCCTCCGGCGCAAAGGTGTGCCACATCCAGCGCAGCCGCGGCTACTTGCAGCGCAACGCCTTTGATCTGGACATCATTAAAAAGGTCGCGGACACGGCCCGTGCGGCAAACCCGGAGATCATCATTTTTGTGGACAACTGCTACGGCGAGTTCACCCAGACGCAGGAGCCGTGTCAGGTGGGCGCAGATATCGCTGTGGGCAGCCTGATCAAGAATCCCGGCGGCGGCATTGCCCCCACCGGCGGCTACATCGTGGGCCGCAAGGACCTTGTGGAGCTGTGCGCCTACCGTCTGAATGCTCCGGGTCTTGGCAAGGAGCTGGGCTGCACGCTGGAAACGCCCCGGGATATGTATCTGGGTTTCTACTACGCACCCGGTGTAGTGTGCGAAGCCATCAAGACCGCCATTTATGCCCAGTGTATGCTGGAGCTGCTGGGCAAAAACCCGGTGCCGCGCTACTGTGACGACCACAACGACATCGTGACCTGCTTTGACGCAGGCACTGCCGATGCTCTGATCGGCTTTTGTCAGGGCATTCAGGCAGCCAGCCCGGTGGACAGCTATGCGGCGCCGGAACCTTCGCCGGAGCCGGGCTACACCGACGAAGTGGTGATGGCAAGCGGCAGCTTTACGCAGGGCAGCACCATCGAGCTTTCCTGCGACGGCCCGCTGCGCGAGCCCTATACCTGCTACTTGCAGGGCGGCTTGAACTTTGCTGCCAGCCGCGCCGGTGTGCTGCTGGCCATCCAGAAGGCGTACTTCAAATGATGTGCGCCTGCGGCGCATGATGTATTGCCCTACGGGCATAGGATGCAGTCTACTGTGCAGACTATGATGCGTGCCTTACGGCACATGCTTCATGGCCAAAGGCTGCATCATGCGCACGGAACGGGCGTGCATCATTTGTTCGGAACGAACAGCATCATTCTTTCAAGAGGAGGGACTTTATGCCTCAGCTCAGTGACCGCGTGGGTACCTTTACGGATTCTGTGATCCGCCGCATGACCCGCATCAATAATCAGTATAACTCCATCAACCTGTCTCAGGGCTTCCCGGATTTTGACCCACCGCAGCAGCTGCTGGATGCCTTGGCGGAAACGGCTTACAAAGGCCCGCACCAGTATGCCGTGACCTTTGGCGCGCAAAACTTCCGCGAGGCGCTGGCCAAAAAGACCAGCCCCGCTCTGCACCACAAAGTAGACCCCAACACCGAGGTCTGTGTGACCTGCGGCGGTACCGAAGCCATGATGGCGGCCATGATGACCATTTGCAACCCCGGCGATAAGGTGATGATCTTCTCGCCGTTCTACGAAAACTACGGTGCAGATGCGATTCTGTCCGGTGCCGAGCCCATCTATATCCCTCTGGTGCCGCCTGCCTATGAGTTTGATCTTTCGCTCATTGAAAAGGGCTTTGCCGGGGGTGCCAAGGCGCTGATTTTGTGCAACCCCTCCAACCCCTGCGGCAAGGTGTTCCGCCGGGACGAGTTGGAGGCCATTGCGGCCCTTGCGATCAAGTATGATGCCTTTGTGGTGACGGATGAGGTGTATGAGCATATCGTTTATGCGCCCGCAGAGCATATCTGCATGGCCAGCCTGCCCGGCATGTTTGAGCACACCATCACCTGCAACTCGCTTTCCAAGACCTATTCCATCACCGGCTGGCGCTTGGGCTACCTCATCGGGCCGGCAGAGGTGATCGAGGGTGCCCGCAAGGTGCACGACTTCCTCACCGTGGGCGCAGCTGCGCCATTGCAGGAAGCTGCCGTGGCCGGACTGGAACTGCCGGAAAGCTACTATAAAGACTTGCAGGCCCTTTACACCGCAAAGCGCGACCACTTCCTTGCCGGGTTGGACCGCGTGGGCCTCAAGCACAATGTTCCGCAGGGTACCTATTTTGTGATGATCGACATCTCGGATTTTCTGGCCCTGCCGCAGTTCAAAGGCTGGACCGACCTCCAGTTCTGCGAGTGGATGATCCGGGAAGTGGGCGTGGCTGCCGTGCCCGGCTCCAGCTTTTTCCGTGAGCCGGTGAACCATCTGATCCGGATGCACTTTGCCCGCGGCACCGATGTGCTGGACGAAGCCATCCGCCGCTTGGAGAAGCTGGCGGATTTGCTAAAGTGATTTTTCGCTTGTGAAAATGCGTTTGGAACGGCCCGCAGGCCGCGGCAAACGCGAATTGTTAAGATAAAATATCCGCTAAGAATGTCCAGAGCGAAATGCGGAGGACAGTTTGATCGGTACCACAAAACAACAGCGCCGCAGGAACTTTCTTGCGGCGCTGTCTCTTTCCCAATACTCTATACACAAAATCAAGCCGTCACACGGCGGGGCATCTCGGCGGGCATCGGTTCGATGAGCGCGGGATGCATCCCTTCACGGTAATCCAGATCGCCCTGATCCATACCGCGCAGCAAAACCTCAGCGGTGGCAATGTTGGTGGCAATAGGCACGCTGTGCATGTCGCACAGGCGGAGCAGATTCTGTTCGGTGATGCTGGCGGCGTCCGCCTTCAGCGGGTCACGGAAGAACAGCACAAGGTCCACTTCGTCGCAGGCAACACGGGAAGTGATCTGCTGCACACCGCCCAATTTGCCGGAGAGATAACAATGCACGGGCAGGCCGGTAGCCTGCGCCAGCATCCGTCCGGTGGTGCCGGTGGCAATGACAGTGTTTTTGGATAAAATGGCACTGTAAGCAGTGCAGAATTGCAGTGCAAGCTCTTTGCGGGAATCATGCGCAAGAATGGCGATCGTCATAATGCTCTCTCCTTTGCTGTTAGTATCGTGCCGTGCACGGCGAACAGTTCATGGTGTGCAAGTGAAATATGATGAAATCGTTATCAGAATTTCCAATATAGTTTTACCGCAGCAAAACCGTACTTGTCAAGAGCTTTTTTATACTTTTTACTAGATAAAACCGAGAAAGTATGACAAATGGTTTGTGAGAATCGGAGAAAACTGGGATACAATCATCTATATTAGTGAGCGGTTTTGAAAGACAAAGTGAAAACAAAATTCAAAAACTGTTGCCGGAAGAAAAACAAATCCATGCGGCTGGAACAAAAACACAGGCTGGCGCAAATTGCACCAGCCTGTTTCGGAAAAAGCTTTTCAGTTTCGTTTCAGAATTATGAATATTATGGAGAAAACGCGCACTCCCGATTTCCGCACGCGGAAGGTGGGTCCAGCGGTGCTCAGCGGATCTGGCCGTTGCCGTGGATGACGTACTTATAACTGCACAGCTCGGCAAGGCCCATGGGGCCGCGGGCGTGGAGCTTCTGGGTGGAGATGCCCATCTCGCACCCAAGGCCGAATTCGCCGCCGTCCGTAAAGCGGGTAGAGCAGTTCACATATACGGCAGCGCTGTCCACAGCTGCCGTAAACAGGTCGGCATGGGCAGGCGTTTGGGTCAGGATGGCTTCGCTGTGGCCGGTGGAGTGCTGCGCAATGTGAGCAATGGCCTGCTCCACATTATCCACCACCTTGACGGCGAGAATGTAATCCAGAAACTCGGTGTCAAAATCTTTGGGGCCTGCCGGTGTGCCCGGAATAATGGCGGCGGCGCGCTCGTCCAGCCGCAGTTCTACCGGATGCAGACCGTTTGCGATGCGGTCCGGGCCAAGGCGCCGGGCCAGACGCGGCAGAAACTCTGCGGCAACGGCGGCGTTTACAAGACATACTTCTTCGGCGTTGCAGACGCTGGGACGGCTGGCCTTGGCGTTCTCGATGATATCCAGCGCTTTGTCCAGATCGGCGGTGTCGTCTACATAAACGTGGCAGATGCCGGTACCGGTTTGGATGCAGGGGACTTTGGCGTTCTCCACGCAGGCACGGATGAGCCCGGCTCCGCCGCGCGGGATCAGCAGATCCACATAGCCCACAGCGGTCATCAGAGCATTGGCGGAAGCATGGGTAGTGTCCTCGATCAGGCACACGGCCATTTCGGGCAGGCCCGCTTTGCACAGGCCCTGCCGCAGGGCTGTTACGATGGCATTGGCGCTGCGCCATGCCTCCTTGCCGCAGCGCAGGATGCAGGCGTTGCCGCTTTTGATGGCAAGGGCAGCGGCATCGCTGGTGACGTTGGGACGGCTTTCGTAGATGATGGCAATCACGCCCATGGGTACGGCGGTCTTTTCAATCACAAGGCCGTTGGGGCGCTCTATGCGGCTCAGCACCCGGCCCACCGGGTCGGGCAGAGCGGAGACCTCGCGGATGCCCTGTGCCATGGCCTGAATGCGCTGTTCGGTCAGGGCCAGACGGTCCAGCATCACGTCGCTGATGTGCCCTTTGGCTGCGGCCATGTCCTCGGCGTTGGCGGCAAGGATCGCGGCCTGATTCCGTGCATCGCACAAGGCGTCTGCCATGCCCAGCAGGGCTGCGTTGCGGGCGGCGTTCTCGGCCAGCGCAAGGGCACTTTTGGCGCTGCGGGCGGCTTCCAGAATCTGCTGTGTGGTCATGGGTTCAAACCTCCTTACGGCCTGCAAAGCGGGTGCCTGCGGGTCTGCCTGCGGCAATATCGTACAAAAGCTCCGGATGCGCGCCATTGGCAATGACCATGTCGGCACCACTGCCCGTTACCATGCGGGCGGCGCGGAGCTTTGTAGCCATGCCGCCGGTGCCAAGCGCGGAACCGGCACCGTCGGCCAGCGCCATCACTTCGGGGGTGATCTCGCGCACCAGCGGGATGAGCGTTGCATCCGGGTGGGTGTGGGGGTTTGCGGTGTACAGGCCGTCGATGTCGCTCAGCAGCACCAAAAGGTCTGCTTTGGCGCAGCAGGTCACAATGGCCGCCAGCGTGTCGTTATCGCCAATGGAGGTGATCTCATCGGTGGCAACGGTGTCGTTTTCGTTGATGATGGGCAGAGCGCCCAGTTCCAGCAGGCGGGACAGGGTGTTCTGGAAGTTCACCCGGCGCTCGGTATGCTCCACGTCCACGCCGGTGAGCAGGATCTGCGCCACAGTGTGATTGTAGGCATTGAACAGCCGGTCATAGGTGTACATCAGCTCACACTGGCCCACAGCGGCACAGGCCTGCTTGGTGGTGGTGTCCTTTGGACGTGCTGGCAGCGAGAGCTTGCCCACGCCCATGCCAATGGCACCGGAGGATACCAGAATGACCTCGTGGCCCTCGTTTTTCAGGTCGCTCAGAACCTTTACCAGCTGTTCAGTATGGCGGATGTTCAGCCGCCCGGTGGCGTATGCCAGAGTAGAAGTGCCTACTTTCACAACGATGCGCATGTTTCCGTTAACCCTTTCCCATTTCCTTTGTCTTATTGTACGAGGCGATCACGGCGTCCATCACCGCGCCGCGCAGGCCGTGCTCTTCCAGCACGCGCACACCCTGAATGGTGCTGCCGCCGGGGCTGCACACGGCGTCCTTGAGCTCACCGGGGTGTTTGCCGCTCTCCAGTACCAGCTTTGCGCTGCCCAGCACCATCTGTGCGGCATATTCCTGCGCTTTGGCGCGGGGCAGGCCGCAGGCAACACCGCCGTCCGCCAGTGCTTCAATGAACTGGTACACCCATGCCGGGCCGCAGCCGGAAACGCAGCTGGCAGCATCGATCAGACTTTCCGGCACGGCGTCCAGACGGCCTGCCGGTGCCATGATCTTCAGGAATTCCTGCTCCTCCTCAGCGGTGACGTTGGCAGAGCAGTATTGGATCATGCCTTCGCCCACAGAAGCGGGGGTGTTGGGCATGATGCGGATCACAGGAAAGTCCTCGCCGGCCATTTCCTGAATGCGCGCAATGGAAAGGCCGGCTGCCATGCTGCACAGTACAAAACGGCTGGGGCGCTCGTCCAAGGTGAACCTGAGCGGCTGGAGCAGAGCCTCCATCATCTGGGGCTTTACAGCCAGAAAGATCAGGGCACAGTCACCGGCCACTTCGGCGTTGGTGGCCGTTTTGCAGCCCAGCTCTTTGGCAAGCACCTGTGCCTTGGCGGCAGTGCGGTTTGCCAGAAAAACCTTTTTGGGATCAACAGCCTTACATACGGCACGTGCAATAGCACCGCCCATGTTGCCGCAGCCCAGAAAACCAATGGTATCCATCATAATTTATACCCTCCCTTGCGGCAGACCCGTCTCATGCACTTTAAGCAAGTGGTCTGTCTGTTCCCATTCTAAGCAACCGGGACGATAAAATCAAGAGTTTTGCCACCTTTTTTGCCGCGTTTGCACCGCCGGAAGGGCAAAGGAAGCCTGCGCATACCGGGCCGTGCGATTCCGTATGGCAGTTTTTCCAAACACCGGGAGCGTGTACAGCGCCCGATTGGCATGGATGCACAATAAATTCAAAATGTGTACAAAAATAGTCCTTGAAATCCGGTACACTTTTGCGGTATTATAATGTACAGAGTTGCATCTCACGGAAATAGCCGCACACGGCAGGAGAACTGTCTCTGGCCGGGAAAGGAAGGTTTTTGTGTCACAAACAACCAAGCGGGCGCTGGAGGCATCGCTGAAAAAGCTGCTGCTGGAAAAGCCCCTGAATAAGATCACCATCAACGACATCACCGAGGACTGCGGCGTGAACCGCATGACCTTCTATTACCACTTCAAGGATATTTACGATCTGGTAGACTGGATCCTTGTGGAGGACGCCGCCAAGGCGCTGGAAGGCCGCCAGAGCTTTGATACATGGACCGAAGCGTTTCTGGACATCCTGCACCAGCTCCGGGATAACAAGGCACTGGTGCTGAACGTATACCGCTCTGTGGGCCGCGAACAGGTGGAGCAGTATCTTTACAAGCTTCTGGACCCTATGCTGAAGGAATTTGCGGATCGCGAATGCTACGATATCACCGTACAGGACGACGACAAGCAGTTTGTGGTGGATTTTTACAAATATGCGTTGGTGGGTGTGGGGCTGGAATGGATCCGCCGGGATATGAAGACCGACCCTGCTGTTATGGCAGAACGTACAGGACGGATGCTGCAGGGCGATCTGCGCCGCGCGCTGTGCCGTCTGGCCAGCAACAAGATCCATCTGGAACAGAATGACTGAGCGGAGACCGCCGGTTAAGAAACGACAAGGATTTTCTTGCTTTTTATCAAAAACCGCGCCGTGATGGGTTTTCCATCACGGCGCTTTTTCTGCTTATGGCAACTTGAGGGATGGAATGGTAAAGTGGGGACATAGAAAAAGAGATTTCCGAAAATACCGTTTGGAGGAAAAGAATAATGAATACTTCGATCGATACGCTCACGCATAAAATGCAGCGCGCCGCCGTTGGCAAAATGGTGGACGTGGTGCTCTCTCATGCAGATAAAGACCGCGAAAAAACCGTTGGCCAGCTGGTGGACGTTGCAAAGCAATTCTACGGCAGTGCCTACAGCAACGAGACCTATGAGCACGCCAAGCAGACCCTGACCGACCCGGACAGCAAGTGGTCCAAGCTGATCAACTGCGTGCTGGACCAGACAAACCCCAACGTGGCCCGCACCATGGCGCTGAATCTGGGCTACGAGGCATTCTTCCGCGGCACCAAGACCATCCGCGAGAACCGCGTGAAGTACCAGTGCAACATTCCTTGGCTGATCCTGTTCGACCCCACCTCTGCCTGCAACATGCACTGCGTGGGCTGTTGGGCCGGCGAGTACGGCCACAAGAACAACCTCAGCTTTGATGATATGGATAAGATCATCACCGAAGGTAAAGAGCTGGGCGTATACCTGTACATGCTCACCGGCGGCGAACCTCTGGTGCGCAAGGCCGATATCCTCAAGCTGGCCGAGAAGCACAACGATGTGCAGTTTGCCATCTACACCAACTCCACCCTCATCGATGAGCCCTTCTGCAAAGAGGTGGTGCGCTTGGGCAACATCGCGTTTATGCTGTCCATCGAGGGCACCCCGGAGACCAACGATGCCCGCCGCGGCGACGGCCACTACGCCGCCGTTATGCATGCCATGGACCTGCTGAAAGAGCACGGCATTGTGTTCGGTACCTCCATCTGCTACACCCGCGATAACATTGAGGCCGTTACCAACGACAACTTTATGCGTTTCCTGTGCGAAAAAGGCGCACACTTCGGCTTCTACTTCCACTACATGCCGGTGGGCAACGAGGCTGCACCGGAGCTGATGCCTACCCCGGAACAGCGCCAGTACATGATCAAGCGCATCCGCTACCTGCGCTCTTCTGAGTGCGATATCCCGTTCTACCCCATGGACTTCCAGAACGACGGTGAGTTTGTGGGCGGCTGCATTGCCGGCGGCCGCAACTACTTCCACATCAATTCTGCCGGTGACGCAGAGCCCTGCGTGTTCATCCACTATTCCAACGCCAACATCCACGACCAGAGCATTCTGGAGATCCTGCACAGCCCGCTGTTCATGGCTTATCACAACGGTCAGCCCTTCAACAAGAACCACCTGCGTCCCTGCCCGATGCTGGAAAACCCCGAGCTGCTGCAAAAGATGGTACACGAGACCGGTGCCCACAGCACCGATCTGCAATCGCCGGAGACGGTGGAGCACCTGTGCGAAAAGTGCAAGAGCTATGCCGCCAACTGGCAGCCCACCGCAGACGAGATCTGGTCCCACACCAAGATCCGCGAAAGCCGCTACGAGAACTACAAGGATTGGAAGCCCTCGCAGCCCATTGAAAAGTAATCTTCGGCAAACATCATCATAAAAGCAAAGGCCCTGCGCTCGAAAGAACGCAGGGCCTTTGTGCATTGACAGGGGCAGAACATAAAAAGCCCTGCACCTTTTTGGATGCAGGGCAGGGAAGATGCTTTACGGATTCTCCGCAGGCGGCTCCGGCGCAGAGGACGCTGCGGGGGCATCGTCCGCCGGGTCGCCGAACTTTTCGTGGTAGGTCTGAAGCAGTTCCATTTCTTCGTGGCGCTTCAGGCCATGAATGACCAGCTTTTTGATCACATCGTAGATCACCGCAAACAGCGGCACGCCCACGATCATGCCCACAAAGCCCCACAGGCCGCCGAACAGCAGGATGGAGAACAGCACCCAGAAGCTGGAAAGACCGGTGGTGTTGCCCAGAATTTTGGGGCCGATCACATTACCGTCCAGCTGTTGCAGCACCAGCACGAACAGGATAAACCACAAAGCCTTGATGGGGTTCTGGATCAGAATGAGCAGGGTGGCCGGAACCGCACCGATGAACGGCCCGAAGAAGGGAATCACATTTGTCACGCCGATGATCACTGACACCAGCAATGCACTGGGGAACTTGAAGATCATGCAGCCGATGTAGCACAGCACGCCGATGATGGCAGAATCCATGATCTTGCCGTTGATGAAGCCGCCGAACATTTTGTCGGCATACTGGATCTCCTCAATGATCAGCTGCGCCCAGTGGGGCTTGAATACGCTGTAGAAGATCAGCTTGGCCTGCTGCACAAAACGCTTGCGGCTGGCCAGCATGTACACAGCCACAATGATGCCAATGACAAGATTTTTGGCTACCGTTACAACGTTCAACACGCCAATGGCGGCACCGCTGACGATGTTCTGCATGGAGGGCAGGAGCCGGGTCTTGATCAGGTCATCGAAATTGGTGCTGATAGTGTCATAAGCAGAATTGAGCAAGTTCATGATCTGCTGATTGTTCTCAATGAACTCTACATGATTCGCCCACTGCACGAACTTTGCAAGGTTGCGCTGTGCGGTGTAGTACAGGGTGGTCACGCTGGTGATGAGCTGCGGCACGATCATCATGACCAGCGCATAGATCAGCAGCAGACCAAACAGGATGGTGAGTGCCACGGACAATACACTGATCAGGCCCTTCATTCGTTCCGGGATGAGCCTGCGCAAAAAGCCTTCGATAGTGTTGCACACCGGCTTGAGCAGGTAGGCGATCACCGCACCGTAGATGAACGGCATCAGAATGCCGGTCAGCGTGGAGAGGGCGTCGCCAAAACCATCGAAACGATAGATCAGGAAAAAGAAGATGATGCTCAGGGAGATCGCTCCGAATCCTGCCAGCATCCCGTACAGGTAAGGCTTGATGTGCGGCTTTTTGTCCATCATGACAAACTCCATTCCTGCTGCGGGCAGCAGGATCACCCGCAGCACTTGTTAAATTTTGTTGCTCCTGCGCCAGATATGCATCTTTTCGGCTTCCTTGATCAGGTCCTCACGGAAGTCGGGATGTGCCACATTGATCAGTGCCTCGGCCTTTTCCCAAGTGGTCAGGCCCTTCAGGTTCACGCAGCCATACTCGGTGCACAGATAGTGGACGTTGGCACGCGTATCGGTAATGACGCTGCCGTTCTCCAGCGTGGGACGGATGCGGCTTTCCAGCTGGCCGGTCTTTTTATTAAAGAAGGTAGAGGACAGGCAGATGAAGCTCTTGCCGCCCTTGGAAAGGTATGCACCCAGCACGAAGTCCAGCTGGCCGCCTGCACCGGAGATCTGCTTGATGCCTGCGGTCTCGGCGTTCACCTGACCAAACAGGTCGATGTCCACAGCGTTGTTGATGGAAATAAAGTTATCCAGTGCGGAGATGCTGCGGATATCATTGGTGTAGTCCACGGGGGCAGACATGCACTCGGGGTTATCGTTCAGGTAATCGTACATCTTCTGGGTACCGGCACCAAAGGCGTAGACCTGACGGCCTTTGTCCAGCTGCTTGCGGGCACCGGTGATCTTGCCGGCCTTGGCGATATCCACAAAAGCGTCCACATACATTTCAGTATGCACGCCCAGATCCTTCAGGTCGCTCTGTGCGATCAGGCTGCCGATGGCATTGGGCATACCGCCGATGCCCAGCTGCAAGCACGCACCGTTGGGGATCTGCGGAACGATCAGGTTTGCCACCTTCAGGTCCACCTCGGTAGCGGCGCCGGGCGCAGCCATCTGGCCGATAGGAGGATTCTCGCCTTCCACGATGCCGGTGACCTGCGAAATATGGACGCAGTTCTCCATGCCGCCAAGGCAGCGGGGCATGTTCTTGTTGACCTCAACGATGATCTTCTTGGCTTTCTCGCACACGGCGCCCAGATGAGATGCGCTGGGGCCGAAGTTGAAGAAGCCGTGCTCGTCCATGGGGGTCACCTGAAACACTGCCACATCCAGCGGGTCCGGGCTCTCACGGTAGTAGCGGGGCAACTCGGAATAGCGGATGGGGGAGTAGAAAGAGAAGCCCTGTGCAATGGCCTTGCGCTCAATGCCGCCCATGTGCCAGCTGTTCCAAGTCATGTGTGCGGCGGGATCGTCGATCTGGAAGATCGCGGGCACCCACATCAGGATGCCGCCGCGGAAGTTGACACCCTCCAACTCCGGCAGACGCTTTGCAAGCTCGGCGTCCACAGCCACGGGGGTGTTCACAGCCCAGCCGTAGTCCACCCAGTCACCGCTTTTGACCAGTGCGGCAGCCTGAGCGGCGGTCATTTTTTTCTGAGCATACAGTTCCGTAAAATCCATTATAAACCATCCTCTCCTATAATAACATAAAGGAATTGTAAATTTATCATTTACGCTTCCTGCACGGACAGATCTTTGCAGGATATTTACCGCGTGTTAGCAGTTTTGACACGGCTTTCACACAGCCGCCTGCTATCCTTACAGACAGCAGGGAAAGCTGCCGGACAGGTCGGCAGACCTGCACAACTTAGTTATAACATTAACAATGTGCAGAATCAATAGTTTATCGTGAAAATTTTGGCTGACTGGCAACATTTACAAAATTTAGAGCTATTTTGGAGGATTGTTTGGTATGGTGAGACCAAAAATCTTTGCAAAAGGACTTGATAAAATTTTGACGATGTGGTTTACTTATAGCGTAGCAAGCAGCCGCAGTGCGGCATAATGTTGATTGTTTAAATTTTAACGATAAAACGTACAGCTTGCACAAAATCTTGCACCCGAGACTGGAAAGTGCTATCATGGCAGAACCAAAACGCGCTTTTCACAGCGCATAAGGAGGACACCAACCGATGGCAACAGCAGTTTATCCCGGCTCGTTCGATCCGGTCACCAAGGGTCATCTCGATATCATCAAGCGTGCGGCAAAGATCAATGACCACCTGATCGTGGCGGTGCTGATCAACAGCGCAAAGAACCCGCTGTTCACCGTAGAGGAGCGCGTAGAGCTGCTCAAGGAGTGCTGCAAGGGCATCCCGAACGTTACGGTGGAAAGCTTCGACGGCCTGACCGTGGAGTTTGCAAAAAAGCGGCACGCTTCCGTGATGGTGCGGGGCCTGCGGGCAGTCACGGACTTTGAAAACGAGATCCAGCTTGCGCAGACCAATCACGCACTGATGCCCGGCATCGAGACCATGTTTCTTGCCACCAGCATCAAGTGGAGCTACCTTTCTTCTACCATCGTAAAAGAGGCAGCGTATTACGGCAGCGACATCAGCAAGTTCGTCTCCCCCAATGTGGAAAAGGCGGTCAATGAAAAGTATGCGCTGCTCCGGCAGGGAAAAGACCCTGAGACTTGATTTGCAAAAATGCCCGGCAGGGCGTTTTGATAAAAATGGCTTACGAAAAGTAACAATACACAATTCAGGAGGCTATTCACATGAAAAAGATCGTTATCGCATCTGCATGCCGTACCGCTATTGGCAAGTTCGGCGGCACTCTGGCAAACGTTCCCGCAGCTGAGCTGGGCTCCATCGTCATCAAGGAAGCCCTGAACCGTGCAAACGTCGCACCTGAGCAGGTCGATCATGTTTACATGGGCTGTGTCATTCAGGCCGGTCTGGGCCAGAACGTTGCACGTCAGGCTGCTCTGAAGGCTGGTCTGCCCATCGAGACCCCGGCTGTCACCGTCAATGTGGTGTGCGGTTCCGGTCTGAACTGCGTCAACATGGCTGCTCAGATGATCGAGGCAGGCGATGCTGATATCGTGGTCGCAGGCGGCATGGAGAACATGGACATGGCTCCCTTCGCAATGATGAAGGGCCGCTACGGCTACCGCATGGGTTCTCCCATGGGCAAGAGCGAGCTGGTGGATACCATGGTCAACGATGCTCTGTGGGATGCTACCGGCTTCAACAAGCACATGGGCATGACCGCTGAGAACGTCTGCACCAATGAGACCTATCAGAAGAAGTACGGTTACAACCCCATCACCCGTGAGCAGCTGGATGAGTTCTCCTACAACAGCCAGCTGAAGGCTGACAAGGCCATCAAGGACGGCGCATTCAAGGATGAGATCGTTCCTGTTGTGATCAAGGGCAAGAAGGGCGACACCGTGTTCGATACCGATGAAGGCCCCCGTCTGACCCCGGTCGAGAAGCTGGGCACCCTGAAGCCTGCTTTCACCAAGGACGGCATCGTGACCGCTGGCAACTCTTCCGCTATCAACGACGGCGCTGCTGCTCTGGTCGTCATGAGCGAGGAGAAGGCCAAGGAACTGGGCGTGAAGCCTCTGGCTACTTGGGTGGCTGGTGCTCTGGCAGGCGTTGAGCCCGAAGTCATGGGTCTGGGCCCCATCGCTGCTACCAAGAAGGTCATGGCTAAGACCGGCCTGACTGTTGCTGACATGGATCTGGTCGAGGCAAACGAGGCATTCGCTGCTCAGTCTGTGGCTGTCAGTCAGGCTCTGAACTTCGATATGAGCAAGGTGAACGTCAATGGCGGCGCAATCGCTCTGGGCCACCCGGTCGGCGCTTCCGGCGCTCGTATCCTGGTCACCCTGCTGTACGCTATGAAGCACCGTGGTGCTCACAAGGGTCTGGCTACCCTGTGCATCGGCGGCGGCATGGGCTGCGCTACCATCGTTGAGATGGACTAAGCTCCACCACTGGAGATCCTGACTGAATGACAGACCCGGGTGAGGGGAGGAACCGGAGAGCCTCCCCTCGGCCCGGGGACTGTTTATGATAACTGATAAGATTTGAATTGGAGGTTTTCACAATGGCATTTGTAAAAACCGAGGTGCAGGGCGCAGTTGAGATCATCACCATCGACCGTCCCAAGGCACTGAACGCCCTGAACCCCGAGGTTCTGGCAGACCTGAAGGCAGCTTTTGAGGCTGTGGATCAGGAGACTGTCCGCTGCATCGTTCTGACCGGCGAAGGCGACAAGAGCTTCGTGGCAGGCGCTGATATCGGTTCCATGAGCACCATGACCAAGGCAGAGGGCGAGGCCTTCGGCAAGCTGGGCAATGATGTGTTCCTGATGATCGAGAGCTTCCCCATCCCCGTCATTGCAGCCGTGAACGGCTTTGCACTGGGCGGTGGCAACGAGCTGGCAATGAGCTGCGACATCCGCATCTGCTCTGACAACGCTGTGTTTGGTCAGCCGGAAGTGGGCCTTGGCATCACCCCGGGCTTCGGCGGCACCCAGCGTCTGGCACGTCTGGTCGGCATGGGCATGGCAAAGCAGCTGGTCTACTCTGCACTGAACATCAAGGCAGACGAGGCTCTGCGCATTGGTCTGGTGAACGCTGTGTATCCTCAGGCTGAGCTGATGGAGAACGTGCTGAAGCTGGCCGGCAAGATCGCAAAGAACGCACCCATCGCTGTGCGCAACTGCAAGAAGGCCATCAATGACGGCATCAGCCTGCCCATCGAGAAGGCGGTTGAGGTCGAGGAAAAGCTGTTCGGTGACTGCTTCGAGACCCACGATCAGGTGGAGGGCATGAGCTGCTTCCTGTCCCGTGAGAAGCCGAAGCCCAAGGCAGTGTTCACCAACAACTAAGAAAATGATGGAATGATGTGATTTTCTTTGAAAATCATGATGTGTGCTTCGCACATGATGTTTCCGCTGGCGCGGAAATGCGGGCGTTGAGGAAAAGCTCTTCATATGCCCGCAGGCATACATCATTTTGCAGCGAAGCAGCAAAACATCATTTGTCTGAAAGACAACATCATGTTTGAGCATCAAACACATAATTGATTAAATAAGGAGAGGTTTCCTATGAAGATCGGTGTTATCGGCGCTGGCACCATGGGCCAGGGCATCGCAAAGGCATTTGCACAGGTTGAGGGCAACACCGTTGCTCTGTGCGACATCAAGCAGGAGTGGGCCGAGAATGGTCTGGCAAAGATCAAGAAGGGCTACGAGAAGCTGGTTGCCAAGGGAAAGATGACGCAGGAGAAGGCAGACGCTATCGTTGCTGCCATCACCCCGGGCCTGAAGGAAGACCTGTGCGCTGACTGCGATCTGGTCGTCGAGGCTGCTTTTGAGGATATGAAGGTCAAGCAGACCACCTTCGGCGAGCTGGATAAGATCTGCAAGCCCGAGTGCATCTTTGCTTCCAACACTTCTTCTCTGTCCATCACCGAGATCGGCAAGGGCGTCAACCGTCCGCTGGTCGGCATGCACTTCTTCAACCCCGCAGACCGCATGAAGCTGATCGAGGTCATCGCAGGCTGCAACACTCCCGCTGAGACCGTTGAGAAGATCAAGGAGATCTCCGTTGCCATCGGCAAGCAGCCGGTGCAGGTGAACGAGGCTGCCGGCTTCGTCGTCAACCGCATCCTGATCCCCATGATCAACGAAGCAGCCTTCATCAAGATGGAAGGCGTTTCCGATATCGCCGGCATCGACACCGCTATGAAGCTGGGTGCAAACCACCCCATGGGCCCGCTGGAGCTGGGCGACTTCATCGGTCTGGACATCTGCCTGGCCATCATGGATGTGCTGTACAAGGAGACCGGCGACAGCAAGTATCGCGCCTGCCCGCTGATCCGTAAGATGGTCCGCGGCGGCAATCTGGGCTGCAAGAGCGGCAAGGGCTTCTACGTTTACAACGCAGACCGCACCAAGACCCCTGTTGACCAGCTGTAAATTCTGATAAACGTTTCTCCCGACCGTGGAAACGCGGCCGGGAGGAATTTGTTTGCACCGGGCAATTCCGGTAAATGAAAAAGACCCGTTAGGAGGATATAGCGATGGATTTTACTCTGTCCAAGCAGCAGCAGATGGTGCAGAAAATGTACCGCGAGTTTGCTGAGAACGAAGTCAAGCCCCTGGCAAAGAAGGTTGACGCAGAGGAATACTTCCCCAAGGAGACCGTCGAAAAGATGGGCAAGCTCGGCATGATGGGCATCTATTTCCCGACTGAGGTCGGCGGTGCAGGCGGCGATGTGCTGTCCTACGTCATGGCAGTGGAAGAGCTGAGCAAGGTCTGCGGCACCACCGGTGTCATCGTCTCTGCTCACACCAGCCTGTGTGCTGCTCCTATTTATGAAAATGGTACTCCCGAGCAGAAGGCAAAGTATCTGCCCAAGCTGTGCAGCGGCGAGTGGCTGGGTGCTTTCGGCCTGACCGAGCCGGGTGCCGGCACCGACGCACAGGGCCAGCAGACCATTGCAAAGGAAGAGGATGACTGCTGGGTGCTGAACGGCTCCAAGATCTTCATCACCAATGCAGGCTTTGCTGATGTGTTCATCGTCATTGCTGTCACCGACAATGTGCTGGACAAGAAGGGCCGTCCCACCAAGCTGTGCTCTGCTTTCATCGTGGAGCGTACCGACCCGGGCTTCTCCGTCGGTAAGGCTGAGGACAAGATGGGCATTCGCGGTTCTTCTACCTGCGAACTGATCTTTGAGGACTGCCGTATCCCGAAGGATCGTATGCTGGGCGTGCGCGGCAAGGGCTTCCAGCTGGCTATGGCTACTCTGGACGGCGGCCGTATCGGTATCGCATCTCAGGCTCTGGGCATTGCCGAGGGCGCTCTGGAGGAGACCGTGGCTTACGTCAAGGAGCGCAAGCAGTTCGGCCGTGCCATTGCAGCTTTCCAGAACACTCAGTTCGAGCTGGCTGAGATGAAGGCCCGCGTTGAGGCTGCAAAGTACCTGGTCTACGCTGCTGCTCTGAAGAAGCAGGAAGCAATGGATGGCAAGAAGGTCCGCTACAGCGTTGAGGCTGCTCAGGCAAAGCTGATCGCAGCCCGCACCGCAAGCGATGTGACCCGCCGCTGCTTGCAGCTGTTCGGCGGTTACGGCTACACCCGTGACTATCCCATCGAGCGCATGATGCGTGATGCCAAGATCACCGAGATCTACGAGGGCACCAGCGAAGTGCAGATGATGGTCATTTCCGGCGCGCTGCTGAAGTAAGGGAGGCAAGAGTTACAATGAAAGCAATTGTTTGTGTAAAGCAGGTTCCTGATACCTCCGGCAAGGTGTCCGTCAAGCCCGATGGCACTCTGGACCGTGCTTCGATGGCTACCATCACCAACCCCGATGACCTGAACGCTCTGGAGGCTGCTCTGAAGCTCAAGGACGCTACCGGCTGCGAAGTCGTGGTCGTTACCATGGGTCCCCCGCCGGCAGAAGGCATGCTGCGTGAGCTGCTGGCCCGCGGTGCAGATAAGGCTGTTCTGGTCTCCGGCCGTGAGTTCGGCGGTTCCGATACCTTCGCAACCAGCCAGATCCTGGCTGCTGCCGTCAACAAGATCGGTGTCGGCCCCGAGGACGTTGTGTTCTGCGGCCGTCAGGCAATCGATGGTGATACCGCTCAGGTCGGTCCTCAGATCGCTGAGAAGCTGCATCTGCCTCAGGTCACCTACGTGGCTGACATCCAGAAGGATGGCAACACCCTGACCGTGAAGCGTATGCTGGAAGACGGCTACATGATGGTCAAGGTGCAGACTCCCTGCCTGCTGACCTGCATCAAGGAGCTGAACCAGCCCCGTTACATGAGCGTCAACGGCATCTTCACCTGCTACGACAAGCCCATGGAAGTGTTCGATTACAACGCTCTGAAGGATGATCCGCTGATCGAGGTCGATACCATTGGTCTGAAGGGTTCTCCGACGAACGTCTTTAAGTCCTTCACTCCTCCGCAGAAGGGCGCAGGCACCATGCTGAAGGGCGACGATGTTGCCGCCCAGCTGGCTGGTATCCTGGCCAAGAAGCACCTGATCTGATGAAAGGAGCATAGGATTACAATGGCTGATTTTAACGAATACAAGGGCGTATGGGTCTTCTGCGAGCAGCGCCAGGGCGCATTGATGCCCACTGATTTCGAGCTGGTGAGCGAGGCCCGCAAGCTGGCTGATGAGCTGGGCTGCGAGGTCACCGGCCTGCTGCTGGGTGACAACGTGGAAGGCATTGCCAAGGAGCTGGGCGGCTATGGTGCCGATAAGGTCATGGTCTGCGACAGCCCCCTGCTGAAGGATTACACCACCGATGCATACGCTAAGGTCGTGTGCGATATGGTCAACGAGTACAAGCCCGAAGTCCTGCTGATCGGTGCAACCAACATCGGCCGCGATCTGGGCCCCCGCTGCGCAGCCCGTCTGCACACCGGCCTGACCGCTGATGCTACCCATCTGGATATCGACACTGCAAAGTACATCGACTTCCTGAAGGAGAGCTCCACCATCGACCTGTCCAAGCAGAAGTTCGATATGGAAGACCGCAACCTGAAGATGACCCGTCCCGCATTCGGCGGCCATCTGATGGCTACCATCATCTGCCCCCGCTTCCGTCCGCAGATGTCCACCGTGCGTCCCGGCGTTATGAAGAAGGCTCCCTTCGATCAGGCCAAGGCTGATGCCTGCCAGATCGTGAAGCCTGCATTCGCTCTGGCTGCTGAGGACATCAAGACCGAGGTCCTGAGCGTTGAGAAGGCTGCTGAGAAGCTGGTCGATCTGATCGGCGCTGATGTGATCGTCTCCGTTGGCCGCGGCATCAGCAAGGATGTCAACAAGGGCATCGAGCTGGCTGAGCAGCTGGCAGCTGCTCTGGGCGGCGGCGTCGTGGGTGCTTCCCGTGCCGTTACCGATGCAGGCTGGATGACCGCTGACCATCAGGTTGGTCAGACCGGTAAGACCGTGCACCCCAAGATCTATGTTGCTCTGGGCATTTCCGGTGCGATCCAGCACACTGCTGGTATGCAGGACTCTGAGTGCATCATCGCAGTCAACAAGAACGAGGGCGCACCCATCTTTGGTGTTGCTGACTACGGCATCGTGGGCGACCTGTTCAAGGTCGTGCCTGAGCTCATCAAGCAGATCGAGGCAGCAAAGGCTGCTCTGTGATCGCCGGATGCGATCCTTTTCAATAGCATAGCCTGAATTGTGGGAGGGCGGCTCTTCGGAGCTGCTCTCCTTTTTTTGTTGCACTTTGGAAAATGCATACAAATGAATAAGTATGCTTTAATATGCAATCGAAACGTCACACGTTGCAGTGCGGCAACACAAATTGCAACACGGATGGTGTGACGAAGAGTACTTAAAAACGGAAAAGTGCAACGAGACCGTAACGTCAAGTTGGCTTTTGTGATGGACGTGTTACACTTATGAAGCACTTTATGCTGCGAAAAATTTGACTATTTTGTATTTTTTCTCGTAAAATTAGGTGCAAACCCCTTGACGATAGGACACTTCTGTGATACTCTTGTGACACAAGAGTTGCACTTATGAAACGAAAACGTTGCAGACAAGTTGCGAAGCAACCGTTCATAAATGCAAGCAGGCTTTTATATGCAAAAGCTCACGGAGGATGTCTTATGAAGTTCGAGATGCGTACCATGAAGAATATCGCAGCAGCGGCTATGGCACTGGCTGTGGTTTTTGGTGCTGCATCCCTCAAGCCCGTCACTGCAAGCGCAGCGCAGGCCGAGACCGCTTCCGTGATCGAAGAAGAGAATTCCTTCCGGGATGAAGCGGATCAGAGCGAGTTTCTCCGTCTGGTCAACGCCGAGCGTGCAAAGGCTGGCCTGAACCCCGTTCAGCTGGGCGATAACAGCCACAACGCCGCCGCGCAGGAGCGTGCCAAGGAGCTGGCCGTTTCTTACTCCTATGTCCGCCCCAATGGCCAGCGCGATTTTACCGTCTTTGCCGAGAATGGCATCGGCGATGTGTCGGTCGGCGAAAATTACATGGCTGGCGTTTCGACTCCCAATGCAGCAATGGATCAGTGGATGAACCTCGACTTCGCGCGGGAACGTATCCTGAATGCCGATGCAACCACCATGAGCGTGGGCCACTATGAGGGCGGCGTCTACAACAACTACTGGGTGCTGATCTTCTCTTATCCCGAAAATTCCTACACCGGCGATTACCGTCAGGCGGTTTTGGATCTGGTCAATGCCGAGCGTGCAAAGTATGGCTTGCAGCCGCTGGTCATGGGCGATGCAAAGCTCACCGCAGCAGCGCAGCAGCGTGCAGAAGAAATCGCAACTGTGAATTCTCATGTCCGTCCCAACGGCTCCAAGTGGTACACCGTGCTGGGTGAGTACAATGTGACCGATGCAGCCGTTGGCGAGAATGCCGCATGGGGCAGCGTTTCCCCCGAAGAAGTCGTGAATGCATGGATGAACTCCGAAGGCCATCGCGCAAACATTCTGGACCCTGAAGCCCGTGCAATGGGTGTTGGTTACTACTACAACAGCTCCAGCACTTGGGGCCATCAGTGGATCCAGCTCTTTACGAAATGATCATCTGCTTTCTTCTTAAAAGATCGGTCAGACCGCATGGTCTGGCCGATTTTTATTGCGCTTTTTTGGCGCGGTGCCCGGCACGGCGAAGGCAAAAACGCACACCGGCGGTTGCACAAAAGTGGATTTATGTTATACTTGGTTTGAATAACAGGCAGGAGGAACCACTGTGGAGGATTACCGCACCATCCGTGGCACGGCTACGGGAGAATACGAAGAGAAAAAGAGCCGCTTTATTGCGTCGCTTTCGTTTGCAGAAAGCGAGGAGGCAGCCGTGGCATTTCTGGAACAGGTGCGCGCGGCCAACCGCACGGCACGGCACAATGTGTATGCTTACCGCCTGCGGGAAAACAACCGGGAGCGCTACTCCGACGATGGTGAACCGGCCAAGACAGCTGGTACACCGGCGCTGGAGGTGTTGCAGCACAGCGGCCTGACCGATCTGATCGTGGTAGTTACCCGCTACTTTGGCGGTGTGCTGCTGGGCACCGGCGGCCTTGTGCGTGCCTACACCACAGCCACGGCCCGCGCGCTGGAAAATGCTGAGGTGGTCACGGTGCGCAGCGTGGTGGAGCTGAGCGTGACGGTGGATTATGCGCTGTACGAGCGGGCTTCGCTGCTGATCGACGCGGCGGGGGCCAAGCAGGCGGCACCGCAGTTCACGGACCGCGTGACCCTGTGCTGGCAGATGCCGGAGGGCACGGAGAGTCCGCTGCTGGAACAGCTGCGGGAACTGACCCGCGGCAGTGCACAGGTGACGGTGTCGGACCCGTTCTATGCACCGTTTTAATAAAAAAGAAAGCAGTTTTTTGAGAACCGACAGGCTTTTTCCCCCTTCGACAAACCGGGTGTGCTACAATTGCCGCGGGCGCAGCAATTGGGATCGGCTGTGCCGGAACAGAGAGGGGGAATGCGGGCAAAAGGGAGGGGATCCTGTATGAATGTACGCAAGCGAACCGAAGAGATCGAACGTATGACCTTTGCGCCATGGGCAACGTTCAGCGACCAGAGCCGCGGACGCATGACAACGGAAGAGCAGGACCCCATCCGCCCTGTATTCCAGCGGGACCGTGACCGCGTGCTGCACTGCAAGGCATTCCGTCGGCTCAAGCAGAAAACGCAGGTGTTCCTCTCGCCGGAGGGCGATCTGTACCGGACCCGGCTGACCCACACGCTGGAAGTGGCGCAGATCGCCCGCACCATTGCGCGGGCCCTGCGGCTGAATGAGGATCTGACCGAAGCCATCAGTCTGGCGCACGATCTGGGCCACACGCCCTTTGGCCATGCAGGCGAGCGGGCGCTGAACCAGCTTTGTCCGGGCGGCTTCAAGCACTACATGCAGAGCCTGCGTGTGGTGGATAAGCTGGAAAAGGACGGCAAAGGCCTGAACCTGACTTGGGAGGTGCGCAACGGCATCGTCACGCACACCAAGGGCACTTGGGCGGCAACGCCGGAGGGACGCATCGTACGCATGGCAGATCAGATCGCTTATGTGAACCACGACATCGAGGATGCCGTGCGTGCCGGTGTGCTGGACCCGGCCATCCTGCCAAAGGATTGTACCGCCGTGCTGGGCCAGACCAAGTCCGCGCGCATCACCACCATGATCAACAGCATCCTTGCCAACAGCGACGGAGATGTGAAAGTTGGCGCGGAGGAGAACGAAGCGTTTCTGGCCCTGCGGGATTTTATGTATACCACCGTGTATGTGGACAAGACCGCCAAGCACGAGGAACAGAAGGTGGATAAGGTGATCGGCGAACTGTACGATTATTACCTGAACCACGTGGACCGCATGTCCAACTTCTATATCCAGCTGGCCTATCAGGAGGGCAGGGAGCGTGCCGTCACCGATTATATCAGCGGCATGAGCGATGAATTTGCCATCCGAACCTTTGAGGAATTGTTTGTGCCGAAGAAGTGGCATGTCCTATAAAATAGGAAAGGTCGTTTGAAACATCCATGATCCCACACGAATACATTGAAGAACTGACCCGCCGCACCGACATCGTGGAGCTGGTGGGCAGCTATGTGCAGCTCAAGCGCA